>JABAOF010004681.1_pt4 | contig 39514 bp, 43 predicted proteins | sample 7062171 | NCBI WGS metagenome assembly JABAOF01 (sample SAMN14538628, study PRJNA623070) | marine sediment metagenome | biome: marine biome [ENVO:00000428]; feature: marine pelagic biome [ENVO:01000023]; material: deep marine sediment [ENVO:00002113] | place: India: Gulf of Khambhat ... | reverse complement strand
TTAGAGCCTTAGAGCCTTAGAGATTTTCTAGAGGTCTTCCAGTCCGCCATACCTTCTTCTTCTCTGCTGAAAATCATAAATAGCCTGTAAAAAATCTCGTCTTTTGAAATCTGGCCAGTTAACATTTGTTATCCATAGCTCTGTATAGGCCATCTGCCAAAGTAAGAAATTGCTGAGACGTAGTTCTCCGCTTGTCCTTATTAGAAGCTCAGGATCGGGAATATCGGGAGCATAGAGATACTTGCCAACTGTCTCTTCTGTAATTGAGCTTGAATCAAGTTTTCCCTCCAGAACCTCGGTTGCTACTTTCTTTACTGCATCTGTAATCTCTGCACGGCTTCCGTAGTTCAAAGCCATAATTAGAGTCAACAACTTGTTGTCAGCTGTTATCTTAATAGCCTCTTGGAAACTCTTTTGCACAAATTCAGGTATATCCTTGATACGGCCAATTGCCATTATTCTTACTCCTCTTTGATTAAGCTCTGACAGCTCCTCCCTAAGCTTTTCATTGATAAGACCCATAAGGAAATCTATCTCTTCTTGAGGCCGCTTCCAATTCTCTACTGAAAAAGTATAAAGAGTAAGATACTTAACTCCTATTTCGGGAGCAACAGTTACAACTTCGCGGACTGCCTCTGCTCCGGCTTGATGACCAGCGATTCTTGGAAGACCTCTTTGAGCTGCCCAGCGGCCGTTGCCGTCCATTATAATAGCAACATGAGCAGGTACTTTATTCCTATCAATATGGCTTAAAAAAAAGTCTTCGTTTCTAAGATGACGAAGACTCTTCCATGCACTTTTTAACAATCTAAACAATTATCTTTGCTCCTTAGATTACAAACGCTTTAATCTATCTGTCTAAACTTCGATTATCTCCTTTTCCTTATTTTTCAACATCGTATCTATTTCTTCAACGTATTTATCTGTTAATTCTTGCACTTTTCCTTCTGCTCTGTATCTGTCATCTTCAGATATTTCATGTAGCTTTTCTTTACCTTTCAAATTCTCATTGGCCTCTCTTCTGATATTTCTCACTGTAACACGGCCTTCCTCTGCAATTCCCTTTACCACCTTCACTAACTCCTTTCTCCTCTCTTCAGTTAGAGGTGGTACCGGCAACCTTATGACATTTCCGTCACTGGAAGGTGTAAGCCCAAGATCTGATTGAAGAATGGCTTTTTGAATACCGGCAAAAGTTGATTTGTCCCAGGGTTGAACTATCAGCATCCGTGGTTCCGGAGCAGTAATGCTAGCCAATTGATTCAACGGGACAGGGTTTCCAAAATATTCAACTTGTATACGATCCAAAAGAGAAACGGACGCCCTTCCAGTTCTTACTGTTCCAAATTCACTTCTAACAACAGATACAGCTTTTTTCATTTTCTCTTCTGCTTCTTTAAGAATCTCCTTTGTCATTCGCTCCTCCTTCAACCAGAGTGCCAATGTCCTTACCAGCTAATACTTTCTTTATATTTCCAGGTTTATCCAAACTAAAAACAATAATAGGAAGACTATTGTCCATACATAGAGAAATGGCAGTGGCATCCATTACTCTAAGATTTCGGTTAAGGACATCTATATAGGTCAAGCGCGATATTTTTTGGGCTTCAGGATTAAGTTTAGGATCAGAGTCGTATACTCCATCAACCTTAGTAGCTTTCAGAATAACATCAGCATTTATTTCCAGCGCCCTTAAGGCTGCTGCTGTATCGGTAGAGAAATAGGGATTTCCCGTACCTGCTGCAAATATCACGACTCTCCCTTTCTCAAGGTGTCGAATAGCCCGTCTGGGAATAAAAGGCTCCGCCACTTCTTGCATAGTAATTGCCGACTGAACTCGCGTATCGACATTTTCAGCTTCAAGTGCATCTTGCAGTGCCAGCGCATTCATTACTGTAGCCAGCATGCCTATATAGTCGGCAATAGCTCGATCCATTCCGCGAGCACTTGCAGCCCTTCCACGGAAGATATTACCACCTCCGACGACAATAGCTACTTCAATTCCCCCATCTGCCACTATCTCCTTTATTTGTTGAGCAATGGAGACCATAACATCGGGATTGATGCCGTAGCCATCTGAATTCATCAAGGCTTCGCCGCTCAATTTCAGGAGTACACGTCTATATTTATATTTTGTTTTAGGGGTTTCCAGCATTTAAGGCTTCCTAAAGCGCTGAGTTGTTTCGGACGCAGGTGCTTATGCAAAAAGCTAGACTATTCTTCAGACTCTCCTAATTGAAACCGTGAGAAGCGCCTAACAACTATTTTTTCACCAATTTTTGCAGCCAGAACGCTTAAAAGATCTTGAACCTTTATATTGGTGTCCTTAATATAGGGCTGTTCCAGTAAGCATACCTCCTCAAAATATTTTTCCATCTTGCCTGCGATTATTTTTTCCACAACATCGGGAGGCTTACCTTTATTTTGTGTCTGGTATCCAAAAATCTCCTTTTCTTTCTCTATAACTTCGGGAAGAATCTCTTCTCTAGAAATATACAAAGGATTTGCAGCCGCTATCTGCATAGCTATATTGTGAGCAAATTCCTTGAACTCAGCGCTCCTGGCCACAAAATCTGTCTCGCAATTTACCTCCAAAAGTACACCTAGCTTTTCTCCCGCATGCACATAGGAATCAATCAAGCCTTCTTTTGCAATCCTGCCAGCTCTTTTTTTCAGAGCTGATAAACCTTTTTGTCTGAGAATTTCAACTGCCTTCTCCGTGTCACCTTCCGCTTCGATAAGGGCCTGTTTACAATCCATCATCCCTGCACCAGTACGGGTTCTCAGTTTCTTTACTTGATCTGCCGATACATTCAATTTTGACCTCCCAAAACCTCGCTTTCATTCTCCTGGGATTCGCCTACCTCTTCCTGTTCTCCAACCTCAGTCTTCTCCTCGGTCTGTTCGGGAACAAATTCTCGCGTCAGAACATCAGCTTCCTCAACCGCCATCTCCTCTTCTAAAGGTATTTGGTTCTCTTTACCTTCAACTACGGCGTCAGCAATAATCCTTGTTATCAACGCTACTGCTCTAATAGCATCGTCATTCCCTGGAATCACGTAATCAATCTCATCCGGGTCGCAGTTTGTATCAACGATGCCAATAATCGGAATGTCAAGCCGTAATGCCTCCTGAACAGCTATTCTCTCTTTTCTAGGATCAATAACATAAATGGCATCCGGTAATTTTGTCATATCCTGGATGCCACCTAGATTCTTTTCCAGTTTTGCCCGCTCGTTGCGCAGCCTTTGAGCTTCCTTCTTAGAAAAACTCTCCAGCAGGCCTTTTTCTTCCATGTTGATAAGCTCATTTAGTCTTGTAATCCTAAGCTGTATAGTTTTGAAATTTGTGAGGGTTCCGCCTAACCAGCGATGGTTGACATAGGGCATACCGCATCTCGTAGCTTCTTCCTTAATGGCTTCCTGGGCCTGCTTTTTAGTTCCTACAAAAAGAACGGTACCCCGGTTAGCAACCAATTCTTTGACGAAAGCGTAGGTTTCCTCTATCATTCCTAAGGTTTTTTGCAAATCAAGAATATAGATACCACTACGCTCAGTAAAAATATACCGCTTCATCTTAGGATTCCAGCGGCGCGTCTGGTGCCCAAAATGCACACCAGCTTCAAGAAGATGTTTCATTGAAACAACTGCCATAGTCTTCCTCCCTTAATTGGTTAAGTCCTCCGCCCCTTCATCTTCTCCTCATACCATTTATGGGCACCTTGAAGAGAAATCAGGAAGCGTGCGTATTAGAGCTGATTAATTATAAAAGAAAAGCTATACTTAAGCAACCTATAGCAACAGCCTTTGGTTCCGCTGCACCGGGTTTATTAAACTTCTCAGTCCTCAAAGAGAATCTCCTCTGAATAGATCCCTTCCAGTTTCAGCTTGTGTTTCGCTTCTTCTTGTTCCAAAATGTGGAAAAGTTTCTTAAGCTCAGGATCAGTTGTATGCTCAGCCAGTCCACGATAGAATTCAAATGATTTTTCTTCGTTTTTTATAGCTAGAGTAAGTGCCTGGTCATATGTAATTCCTCGACTGAAACTGGTTTCATTCAAGAACTGAGCAATTCCTAAGTCGGGGACTTTCTTAACCTCGGTGATTCTTATAGTTTCATCGTCTATTCCCATCAATAACATCTTATGCTTTTCTTCTTCAATTGCCATTTCACTAAAAAACGATTTTATGTTAACATTCTCTGCTAATTCACTGACATTTCGGTAGAAACCCGCAGACTCGGCCTCTTTCTCAACTGCAAAATCTATAATTTCTTTGAAATTTTCAGGAAGCATCATTAACTCCTCTCAATTAGCCAAGTAATGGTCAAGAAACTTTCTAGTCCAGCGGGCAAAAAACGGAGAAGAAGCCTTGCTGCTTTTTATCTCCCGCATCAATTGCTCAACATCAGCCCAAGTGTCTATATCATACCATATCTGAAGACGGTAAATACTAAAACCTATGTTCTGCGCACGCTCAAGAGTTTGTCTAAGAACAACTTCGGTGCTCCAATCAATATCTTTAAATAGTTCCTCAATCTTGGATGTCCTTGTACCTATCAGATAATACCCTCCATCCAGACAGGGCCCTATAACAGCTTCATAAGAATCCAACTTTGCAAAAGCCTCATTTAACAGTTCCAGAGGAAGCGTTGGACTGTCACTACTCAAGGCGACAACTTTGTTATAAGCACCAAGGAGATCAAGGAAGAGATTTCTAAGCTTCTCTCCTAGATCATTTCCCTTTTGCGGCCTTAGGTCATATCCGGAGCCTACAATTTTCTTTATTTTCCCTTCCGCTGCCTCTGGTGTAAAAGCTAAAATTTTATGAACGGAATCCAGACCTTTGGCAAGCTCTAGGGTATCTAAAAGCAAAGCTCTATACAGTTTTGCCGCTTCTATTTCATTCAAAGGCGGGCACATCCTGGTCTTTACTTGACCAGGAGTAGGATCTTTAGCCATTATTACCAAAGCACTTACCATAATATACCTGCTCCTAAAAGAAGCGTTCAAATATCCTTACTCTGATTGCTAAATTCTTATTAGAAGCACCGTATTATTGCTATAAGCTCGTATTGACACATAGTAAGGACGAGACAGGTTCTAGCAAGTTCCTATCTAGAGAAGATACAACCTCTCTCCGCTTATCAAATGTATTCCTGCTGCTTGCAATGCTTCAATCGCTTTCTCAATCTCCTCAATTCTAAAAACCACAATCGCTTTACCGCCGCTTTTTTCTACAAAACAGTAAAGATACTCAATATTTATACTCACTTTCCTGATTGCTTCAAGGACTCCGGATAAGCCCCCCGGTTTGTCAGGAACTTCCGCAGCTAATACATCCGTTGTCTTTACTGCAAAGCCCTCTGTCTTAAGAACCCTAACTGCCTCCTCTGGTTTGTTTACAATCATTCTGAGCACACCAAAATCGGCTGTGTCAGCAACTGCCAAAGCTCTAATATTAATCTGATTCTCGCCAAGTACCCTGGTCGCATCAGCTAACCTACCAGCCTTATTTTCGAGAAAGACAGAGATTTGCTTTATTTTCATACCCTTCTACCTCCCCATATGTTTCAAGTCATAGTCGTGAGTCATGAGCAACCCCCAAACTGATAACCCTGAACCCTAAACTGATCTTTGAATAAGCTAGTTTAACACCTGACTAAACAAAGACAGAAAGGCGAAGGCGTAGCAGAAAGAAGACCTTGTCGCAGCCCCACACCTATTTGAGGACATAAACTATTATAGCAACATAGCTCTTGATTTAAACAATCTCTGTCGGTACAAAAAACTTTGCTCTCAAATAGGTGTGGGGTGAGACTCGAGCGGCGGCTATATTTAATACTGCTGGATTGAGAAGGTACCGACCGCGTGTCTTCGACTGCTTTGCCTGAGCAAAATTTGTCAACCTGTCTCTTTTAAAATCAAACTTAAACTTTAAAACTCTAGAACTCACAAACATTAACATTACTTCACAGCTTTCTCTTGTCGATCACTCTTTTCGCTTTGCCTTCAGAACGCACAATAGTCTTTGGTTCTACCAGTTTTACATTAACACTTATACCCAAATTGCTTTTATCTCCCCTCTCACTGTTTCTTCGAGTCTTTCTAGACCTTTCACTTCATCACTGAATATTCTTAGACGATACCTCAACCTGAACTTCAACTTCATCTAATTTGTCTTTTCTATCTATAGTAAGTTGATAATGGGGTTCAGTTCCTTCAATTTCCGTCAAGATACTCTCAATGCTTTAATCTTTAACGGGATCATTGAAAAACCAACAAAGGGACTACGCTTGCCTGTCTTGTTGTACGTAGCGATCGTCTACTAATTTGAGCTATGTATTTAAAGTGTTCCTTCGGATTGGCACCCCTTGCTGCTAATATATGTGGATTCAGGCTCTTGCAATTATGGATCTTATGCCTGCAGGAAACTTCCTTTTTAACTGTTTTTAAGCAATCCCGCAAGCTGTTACTGTTTCCCGTTGACTCTACTGTCATTATTCTTCAAGTTCCTTTCTTATCTTGCCTCTTAAGCGGATAATAGCACGCGCATGCATTTGGCAAATTCTGGATTCTGTTACTCCCATTATTTCTCCTATTTCTTTCAAAGTGAAATTATCGTAATAATAGTGCGAGATAACCTGCTTTTCTTTTAGTGGTAGACTGTCAATAGCCTTGACTAACAGTTCCTTTAGCTCATTGGCCTCAAGGGTTTCTGGGGGCGCAGGAGTACTCTTATCCTCAATAGTCTCAACCAGTGTTATTTTGTCTCCTTTATCCCCAATATCTTTGAGATCATCAAGCGCCACTACAGCCGTTCTGCTAATATCAAGGAGGGTAGCTTGAAGCTCGCCTACTGAAACATGCAACTCCTCAGCTACTTCTTCATCGGTAGGGGATCTCTTATAACGCCCTTCTAGAGTTGCGAAGGCTTTTTCCAATTTCCGAGCTTTGAAGCGAACTGAACGGGGCGCCCAATCAAGCGCTCTAAGCTCGTCTATTATAGCCCCTTTTATCCTTGGGATTGCGTAGGTTTCAAACTTCACATTTCGCTCGGGATCAAACTTCTCAATGGCATCAATTAAGCCAAATAGACCATAGCTTATGAGGTCGCTCTGTTCAACGGTATTTGGCAATCCCGAGGCTAACCTGTTCGCAACATATTTTACAAGAGGGGAGTAATGAAGAATGAGTCTCTCTCTGATTTCTTGCGACCCTTGCTGCTTATATTCTGTCCATAACTTCAGTATGCTCGACTCTGTCTCCTGCTTCACCCATCTCTCCCAATGAAACATATAGGATACTTGAACTCAACTTTGGCTAAAGAGTTCTCTTAAGCCCGGGGATGCGCCTTGGAATAGACTTCCTTCAACCTGCTTCTGCTCAAATGAGTATATATCTGGGTCGATGACAAATCAACATGCCCTAGCAATTCCTGGACAGTCCGCAAATCAGCTCCTGCTTCCAGCAAATGGGTAGCAAAGGTGTGTCTGATACTATGTGGGCTCACATTGCCCTCTACTGCAAGTCTTTTCACATATCTATTTAACATTCGGCGTACTCCACCTGTAGATAATCTACCTCCCCTGCTGTTAAGAAAAAGTGCAAATTCTTTGTTTGCTTTCCGGTTGTACTTCAAGAAATCAATCCGACTATCTGTAAGATAAAGGTTAAGAGCAGTATGAGATGCTCGATTGAGAGGTAAAATCCTTTCTTTTCTTCCTTTACCCATAACTTTTACCTCTAATTGATCAAAATCAATATCCTGTATATTCAGCGAAACAAGCTCGCTTACCCGTATCCCTGTCCCATAAAGAAGTTCTAGGATTGCACGATCTCTTAAACCATACTTTGAATTTCTATCAGGAGCAGCTAAAAGTAAATTAAGGACGTCTTGTCTCAGTATTTTTGGCAGCCGTCTTTCCAGCTTAGGAGCGCTAAGAAGAGCTGCTGGATTAGAACTGATGAATTCTTCCCTCAGTAAGAATTTAAAAAATGCTCTAATTGAAGCCAGTTTTCGGGCTATTGTGGGACGACTATAGCTTAGCGTTTGAAGATATGCCAGATAGCGCCTTAAAAATAGATGATCAACCTTGTCCAGTTGCTTTTTAGCTCTGGAAAGATAAGCCATCAACTGAAGAATATCACTTTGATAGGCTCTCAAACTATGCTCAGAGAGGTTTCGTTCGGCTGTTAGATAACTGAAAAATGCATCTGTTGGTCCGGCCAATTTTATCTCACCCTCAAATATCTTTTGCCTGAGTCCTGCCGAAGAAATCCTTTTACTTCCAGGACCATCAAGAGACTCGTAACTTCCGAAGCATCCATCCTGCTGTTTCTAATAACTTCATCAATGTGTTTAGGCTCCCAATCAAGATGACGCAGAATTTGTTTCTCTTGCTCCGAAAGATCTGTTGCTGTATCACAACTAATTTCGACAGGCTGAACGGTTAATCCTAGCTCGAGAAGAATATCATTGACGCTTTCGACAAGACAGGCGCCAGACCGGATAAGCCTGTGAGGCCCCTTGCTAAGATTACTTCTTATGCTGCCGGGTACGGCAAATACTTCACGGCCCTGTTCCAGTGCAAAGTCTGCAGTTATTAAGGCACCGCTCTTTAGCGAGGCTTCGACTATCACTATTGCCTCGCTAAGACCGCTAATAATACGGTTACGGTTAGGAAAATTATAAGCGGCCGGATAAGTACCAAGGAGATGCTCAGTTACCAGGCTACCTCTCTTGGCTATTTCTTCATATAGAGACCTGTTCTCTGGTGGATATATTACATCAAGACCGCAGCCAAGTACTCCAATGGTGCTACCTTGACCCTGTAAAGCTCCACGGTGTGCCGCACTGTCAATGCCTCTTGCAACACCGCTTACTACTGTTACACCGTACTCCGAAAGTCCTGATGCCAGTTCCTCAGCAATCATCTTACCGTAAGTTGTTGCCTGTCTTGCTCCTACAATTGCTACGACTATCGACCGGGAAAGCTCCCGTATAAGTTCGCCTCGATAAAAAACAACCTGCGGAGGATTGAAGATGTGACGAAGCAGTTCAGGATAATCGCGATCATCTACGGTCAAAATACCAATATTTGCTTGCTCCAGTTTTTGTAATTCTTCATCAAGATTGACTTCGTCTCTACGCGACCTTATTTGGGAAATCTTGTCTGAAGCTAAACACCTTGTCTCCTTTAAGTCACTGATCCCTGCTTCCCAGACCTTTTTGGGAGAACCAAAATGCTTGAGTAAGCAGGCAAAAATCCTATTATCGTGTTTACAAATTAGCTTTAAACCTAGCCAGTACTTTCGGTTTTCTGTTTCTTTGGACACTGCTAAACCACCCAGTTACTTCAATTCCTAGAACTCTGCTTTTCTGTCAAAACTGCGGTATTGGACTGCCTCTGCTATATGCTCTAGGCCGATATGTTCGCTGTCCGATAGATCAGCTATAGTTCTTCCTAGTTTAAGAATTCTATCAAAAGCCCGACCGCTTAGTCCCAGCTTCTCAATAGCATTGTCCAGAAAATCATGAGTAGAATCTGTAAGCTTACAAAATTCTTTTACCTGACGCGGTCTCATCTGGGCATTGCAATATACTCGCGACTTCCCAAATCTTTTACGCTGTCTTTCCCTGGCATCTTCAACTCTCTGTTTCACTGTTTGAGATGACTCTCCAGTTGTTGAATTCATCAGCTCATATCTATTCAATCTAGGAACCTCAATATGAATGTCCAGCCTATCCATTAACGGCCCTGAAATCTTGCTTCGATAGTGCCGCACCTGATGGGGTGTACAAGAACAATCTTTTATCTTATCGCCGTAATATCCACAATGACAGGGATTCATTGCCGCTACTAAAGTAAATTTAGCTGGAAATGTAAAACTGCTCAGAGCCCTAGAAACAGTAACGCAGCCATCTTCTAAAGGTTGTCTCAATACCTCAAGAGCATTTTTACTGAACTGAGGAAATTCATCTAAAAAAAGTACACCATGATGACTGAGACTAATCTCTCCCGGCCGTGGGAAATGGCCTCCCCCTACCAGAGCTACATCCGATATAGTATGGTGTGGCGAGCGAAATGGTCTATTTGTAACAAGCGGTATATTCTCCGGTAATAGACCAGCAATACTGTATAACTTAGTTATTTCGAGAGCTTCATCCATACTCAGCTCAGGAAGTATGGTTAGTAATCTTCTGGCTAACATGGTCTTACCAGAACCAGGTGGGCCTATCATTAAGACGTTATGTCCACCAGCAGCGGCTACCTCCAGAGCTCTTTTTACATGCTCTTGCCCTTTTACTTCAGCGAAATCTATATCGTACAAGTTAGTACGATTTAAAAGATATCTCAGGTCTTGTTTTGCTGGTTCAATTACTTTTTCCTGGTTTAAAAAATCAACAACTTCCCTAAGATTTGCTACTGGAACAACTTCCAATTCCCGAATTAAAGCTGCTTCAGCCGCATTTTCCTTTGGTAATACAATTCCTCTTTGCTTACTGTTCCTTGCATTAAGGACAATGGGTAGAATTCCGTTAACCCTTCTTACCTCCCCTGTAAGCGAGAGCTCTCCTAGAAATATGTAGTCATTAATTAAAGTGTTAGATAATTGTTTTGTAGCAAGAAGTATTCCCAAAGCAATAGGCAGGTCGAACAAAGGACCTTCCTTACGCACATCAGCAGGTGCTAAATTCACCGTAATTCGCTTCATAGGAAACTCAAATTCGGAATTAGAGATGCTTGCCCTGACTCTTTCCCTTGCTTCCTGTATAGCAGTATCGGGTAGACCAACGATGTTAAATGAAGGTAAACCTGAAGAGATATCAACCTCCACTTCAACTTTATATGCGTCCATACCTAAAACTGTGCTGCTACTTAATCTGGCTAACATCTCTCTTTTCTCACTGATCAACAAATTAGAATGCGTTCTTTATATGGATAAGTTCTTTAACTCTTCCATGCAATCCAAGCAGAATTGATATTACATCAAACCTGCAATCAAAATCATATCTTTTGGTCTTCTGAAGATAAATTTCAGCTAATAATCTTAGACGCTCCTGTTTATGTCTTGTAACTGATTCATAAGGTTCTCCATATTCTTTGTTGTTTCTCGTCTTAACCTCACAAAATACTATTGTCTTGTCCTTAAAAGCTATGAGATCAATCTCACCCAATCTACAGCGGTAATTTTTTTCTACAATTCGATAACCTCTTCTCCTTAAGTAGACCTCAGCTCTCTTTTCCCCATTTGTGCCCAGACTATCTGTCATCTTTTTTCAATTAGTAACTCTTCTCATCCCAAAAAAGTCCTCCTGTGTATAGGACATATCCCATTCTCACCTATGTGCAAGAAATGCTCACGGGTTCCATATCCTTTATGTGCATCAAAACTGTACAGGGGATATCTCTTGTGGTAGTTTTTCATTATCTCGTCTCTAGTTACCTTGGAAATAATAGAAGCCGCCGCTATTGATAAGCTTACAGTATCTCCCTTTATAAGACTCAGATGGGGTTCCTTAAAAGAGTCAGGTAAGCTAAAACCATCTGCCAATACGAATTCTGGTTGCATGCTTAATCCCCTAACAGCTGCAGTCAGAACTTCAATATTAGCCTTCTGGATACCTATCCTGTCTATAGTTGCAGGTCCGATTACTGCAGTCTTCCAACTAATAGCTACTTTAATTATTTCATCGTACATAGATTTGCGCTTCGCGGGCAATAACTTCTTACAGTCTTTTATGCCCAGCAGGAAAAAATCCTCTGGCAACATAACAGCTGCCGCCACAATTGGACCAGCCAGTGCTCCCCGTCCAGATTCATCGACGCCGGCTATAAGACTAAATCCTTTCTCTCTTAACCTTCTCTCATACTTACTTAATTGGTAAAATTCCCTTTCCGCTGTTTTTTCTCTTTCTGCTTTCTTATTAAACTGAGATATTATCTTTGCGGAACCTTTCCTGCAGTCCCTTTTAAGAGATTGTAATAACATTTCCCTTTTACCGTTAGAAGCATTGTCCCAAAAATCTTTTATTTCAGACAAAGATAGTTTTTCCAAATTCATATACTTCTTTTGTTATACATTATCATTTACTTACATATCTAAACCAATCATCACATCAATAAATACTTAGGACCGTGCAGTTTCTATAGTAGCCATAAATAGCTCTATGGGATGAGTTATTCCATTTGCACCTTTACACTTTAGCCCTTCTAACAGAAAAGTTCCACTAAATAAAGGTTTACCAAAACAGGAAAACTCTTACTTGCCCGATGTTTTGAGATGTAGGATATTTTGCATGTATGAATTGGTTAGGCCTCATCGTTCATATCTTCTATATATTCGATAAAAAACCTCCAAAGTGAAACAATTCCCAAAATTTAAAGCCCGCATGTGCGGGCTTCTTTCGTGACATTCAAATCAAAAAGCAAAATAATTTTCAGCTCAGCGTATTAATTCGTTTGAGTGGCCAGTAGATGAAGAATGCCTTACCTAAGACATTTTTTCTGGGAAGGAAGCCAAAAATTCTACTATCGAAACTGCTTACCCGATTATCTCCTAAAACGAATATCTTTCCCTTTGCTACCTTTACGGGTCCAAAATTACTAGGATCGTGTTTGCTTATTACGTATTTCTCTTTCAAAGGTTTGCCATTTATGTACACTCTTCCGTCTTTTACCTGTACCGTCTCCCCTTCAACGGCGATAACTCTCTTAATAAAATCTTTGCTCGGATCCAATGGATATTTGAAAACAATTATATCTCCACGGTGAGGATCGCCAAAATAATAAACAAACTTGTTTACTAATACATGATCTCCTGGAGAAAGAGTAGGCTCCATGGAACTTGATGGTATAAAAAAAGGCTGGACTATTAAAGTTTTGATTATCCAGGCTATGACAAAAGCTATAAGAACTAAAACTGGTAATTCAATAAGAAAAGAAAGGAAAGAACCTCCCCTTTCTCTTCTTATGAAATGTATATTTCTGAACAAATTAGACAAACCTTTCTTCAAACTTGGGTTTTACTATCCTCACTCGCTACTTCCTTTGCTTCAGGCTCCTCCTCGCCCTGTTCCTCCTGAGGCTCTGGTTTTTCACGCTTGGTTTGTGTATCAGGCTCTTTGCTTTCCTCGTCTTTTTCTAAAGAGGCCTCTTCTTCACTCCTCTCTTCAACCTCGGAGGTTTCGCTTTCAGCTATCTGCTTAGCTATGACTACTCCTGCCTTCTCTCTTAGCCGTGCTTTTTTACCTACTTTTTCCCGCAGATAGTATAGTTTTGCTCTGCGTGTATGGCCACGGCTCTTAATTTCTACTTTAGATACCCGGGGTGAATGTACAGGAAAAGTCCTTTCTACGCCAACTCCAAACGATACTTTTCTTACCGTAAAGGTCTCCCGAGCTCCTGAGCCTTTCCTTCCAATCACCGTACCTTGAAAAACCTGAATTCTCTCTCTTCCCGCTTCTTGAACCTTCACGTGGACCCTTACTAAGTCCCCTACTTTAAAACTAAGCGGCTTTTTTCTTCTTTGTAGATTATCAATATTATCCAAACGCTGCATTAATAGCACTCCTTACGCCCTTCAAAACAGCGAAATTATACCATCAATTTCCCTTATTGTCGAGAAAACTTCCTCCTGTTGACATGGTTTGCATTCTATACCTAAACCTTGGATTATTGCTCTTCCAGTAACTTTTTCTCCTCATCTGTAAGCTGATCCCTTCTTAAAAGATCTGGCCGCTTCTTCAGAGTTACTTCCAGTGACTTTTTTTGCCGCCACCTTGCAATCTCATTGTGATTGCCGCTTAGCAACACTTCCGGTATTTTCCATCCCCGGTATTCTCTTGGTCTTGTATATTGAGGATATTCCAGTAACCCCCTGCTAAAAGACTCTTCAACCAAAGACATCTCCTTGCCCAAAACACCTAAAATAGAGCGTGCAACTGCCTCAACTACCACCATAGCAGCAAGTTCGCCTCCACTTAAAATATAATCTCCAATCGAAATCTCCATGTTAGCTAGATGCTTTCTTACTCTCTCATCGACTCCCTCATAGCGTCCACAAAGAAAAATTAACCATTCTTCTTTTGATAGCTTATATACAATCTTCTGATCTAAAGGGACGCCCTGAGGACTCATAAGGACAATTCTTGCGTTATTCCTTAGAAAATCCAGCCCTTGAGACGCCAAAGATTCAACTCCTTCAAAGAAAGGTTCTGGTTTCATTACCATGCCAACGCCACCGCCATAAGGAGTGTCATCAACCTGACGGTGATGGTTGTGAGTAAACTCTCTTAAGTCGTGTATCCATATTTGTACAAGCTTCTTTTCCTGAGCAATACGAAGCATACCTTCTTCAAAAGCAGAGTCAAACATGGTAGGAAAAATCGAAAAGATATCAATTCTCATGTTCTTTCACCAAAAACTGGATCAACCCGTAATAGAGTAATTTAAATTGCCATCTCCTGTTCCTGACTGCTATTTACCAACCGCTAACTGCCATCTGATAACTACTGCCTAGTCTAGAAGCCCTGGTAAAGGCTCAATCACGATTTTTGATTCACTAAGATTTATTTCTTTCACTACTTCCTTTATGGCCGGGATTAGAATCTTCTTCCCTTGAGGTGACTCGATTTCATAAACATCGTTGCTTCCGGTTCGCAAGATACTTTCTACTTTGCCTAGAAAATTACCTGATATATCGAAAACTGAAAGACCGATAATATCGTGTTGCCAAAAAGTATCCTTGGGTAACTGCTCTGCACTCTCAAGAGGTATCTGTAGAAACTCCCCTTTCAGCGATTCTGCCTGGTTTCGATCTGATATCTCTTCAAATTTAATTAGAAGTTCTTCTTTTGTTGAACGAACTGCAGTAATATGCAAACTCTTCTGCTCTTCAGGTAAAACGACATAAACTTCTAAACCAGGCTTGATCTTATCCGGATAATCAGTTAGAACATCTACCTTTACCTCTCCCTTAGTTCCATGGGGCTTTTTTATTCTTCCTATAGCTAAATATTCAGATTTCAACTATTTCTCCAAAAAACAGGGAACCAAGAAAACCACACATGTGGATAAATCTTAGCTCCCTTTGATACTATAACTTCAATTTTCAGTCTATAATCTCAACTATTGCCTTTTTTCCTACCTTTGTTGCAGAAGCTTTCACTATTGTTCGTAATGCTTTAGCTATTCTTCCTTCCTTCCCAATTACTTTCCCTACATCATCAGGTGCCACATGCAATTGAAGAATTATTGACTTTTCTCCCTCAACAACAGTTACGTTAACCTCCTCTGGCTTATCCACCAAAGCCTGCGCCAACGTCTCTAATAACTCTTTCACTTTGTCACCTCCTGAGCTTCCCTATCCTCTCAGCGTGCGCCTTTAATTCTAAGCAAATTCTCAACTGTGTCAGAGGGTTCAGCCCCTCTGGCGAGCCACTTTTTTACTTTCTCCTCATCTATATCAATCAAAGATGGCTCTTTTCTCGGATCATATCGACCAACAACTTCAATAAATCTGCCATCTCGAGGCATTTTCGAATCAGTAACTACAATGCGATAAAATGGCTTCTTTTTGCCGCCTGCTCTACTTAACCTTATCTTTACACTCAATATCTCACCTCCTAATCAATATTTACCCTAAAATGGTAGTTTCTTGCCGCTAAATTTAATCCCCATTTTACCACCAAAAGAGGCAAATTGCTTCAACAATTTTTTAGTCTGCTCAAAATTTTTCAACAAACGATTAACATCTTGAGTCGTTGTCCCGCTTCCTCTGGCAATTCTTGCTCTACGACTCCCATCAATAATGCGAGGATTTCTCCTTTCTTCTCTGGTCATTGATTGAATTATAGCTTGCACTCTAATAAGCTGCCTATCATCAACGTCAATGGATTTAAGTTTGCCAAGCCCAGGTAGCCCAGGTAGCATTTTTATTAGCTGGCTAAGCGGCCCCATCTTTTTCATCTGCTGCAATTGCTCAAAAAAATCATCTAAATTGAATTCTTCCCGTCTCAGCCTTTCTTCCAGGTCATGAGCTCTTTTAAGACTAACAGTCTCCTCGGCCTTCTCTATAAAAGTGAGAACATCACCCATCCCTAAAATGCGTGATGCCATACGATCAGGATAGAATGGCTCCAGGCTATCCATTCGCTCGCCAACAGTCACAAATTTTATGGGCACACCAGTAACTGCCTTCACTGAAAGAGCCGCTCCTCCCCTAGCGTCTCCATCAAGTTTTGTAAGGATAACTCCGTCAAAATCTAGCTTTTTCTGAAATGCCTCTGCCAAATTAACTGCATCCTGACCAGTCATAGAATCAACGACAAGTATTATTTGGTGTGGTTTTATCCGGCCCTTCAGTTCAACAAGTTCTTCCATCATCTCTTCATCAATATGAAGCCTGCCAGCTGTATCAATTACGATAACATCAGAACCGATATTTTTACTTTCTTCAATCCCTCCCTCTGCAATTCTAACTGTAGAGTTTTCTTTAGAGAGAGCAAATACCGGAATATTAAGTTCTTCTCCTAAAGTCTTTAATTGCTTTATTGCCGCTGGACGATATATATCGGCCGCCACAAGAAGGGGTTTCTTCCCATTTTTCTTTATATAGTAACCAAGCTTAGCAGTTGTACTTGTTTTACCCGAACCCTGTAGTCCAACAAGCATAATCACTGTTGGAGGTTTAGGGGCAAAGACTAACTTACTCTGTGTTTCCCCCATCAAGTGAGTGAGTTCATCGTTTACAATCTTTATGACCTGCTGCCCAGGGGTTAAGCTTTCCATAACCTCCTTACCAATGGCTCTCTCTTTAATCCTGCTTATCAAATCTTTTACTACTTTGTAATTAACATCAGCTTCTAATAGAGCAAGCCGGACTTCCCTTAAGGCCTCTTCCACTTGTCTTTCACTTAGCCGACCTTGTCCTTTAAGTCGTGTCAATATGCTCTGTAATTTTGTAGAAAGATTCTCAAACATTTTAAATCCTTAGCTTAAAATAGATACGGGACCAGAGAGAGATAAAAGTGTATACCTCTATTTGATTAATTTAGCTTCTCTTGGCTTTAGTTCCATGCTCAACTCTTAACTTTAATAGCTACTCTTCCAGTAAAGCATCAACAAAATCTCTAGGATAAAACTCCTGTATATCTTCCAAATTTTCTCCTACTCCAACTAAACGGATTGGCACCTTTAGTTCATCACTAATAGCAACGACTATGCCTCCCTTTGCAGTTCCATCAAGTTTTGTCAAGATTATTCCACTGATATCCAAAGCTTCTTTAAATGTTTTTGCCTGAGAAATGGCATTTTGGCCGGTGGTAGCATCAATTACTAAAAGCGTTTCTACTAAAGAGTCCGAGTTTGCTTTTTCTGCTACCCGCTTAATTTTTTTCAACTCCTCCATAAGATTTACATGAGTGTGTAGTCTTCCTGCCGTATCAACAAGCACTACGTCTATTTTCCTGGCTTGAGCAGATTTTACTGCGTCGTAAACAACAGCAGCAGCATCTGCTCTTCTTTGATGTTTTAGTATATCGGCTCCAAGCCTTTCTGCCCATTCTTCCAGCTGTTCAATTGCAGCTGCTCTGAAGGTGTCAGCTGCGACTAAAAGAACTTTCTTTTTTGCTTTTATTAAAGAATTAGCAATTTTAGCTATGGTTGTAGTTTTTCCTACTCCGTTTACTCCTACTATCAGCACGATTAGGGGAGATTTCTTATCCTCCCACTTCAATTCTGAATCAATACTAAGAATTTTCACCATTTCTTCTCTGAGATTGTCGAGTACCTCAGAGGAATCTTTTATCTTCCCTTCCTTCACTCCAAGCTTTAACTGTTCCACAAGATATAGTGTGGCCTGAACTCCCACGTCCGCAGAAAGAAGAATTTCCTCTATCCTATCCCATAGATTTTGATCGGTCGGTTTGAATCTCCTAAAAGTTTCTGAGAGCTGGCCTATTATTTTTTCCCTGCTTTTACTTAAGCTTTCGCGTAGATTACCTAGCCAGCTTTTATCACTCTCTTCTTTTCGCCGAAAAATTCGAAATTGACGCATAGTCTTAAGATTAAAGCCACCTTCCATTATTATAGAACGTTGTTTAGGTTGCGTGCAGCTAAATCAGTTTTTTACGCAAGAGGTTAATATACCTCTCAGTTTTGTGCTACTTTATGAGAAATTATTCTTGAAACGCCATCTGGCTGCATGGTTACACCATAAAGAGAGCTAGCTGCCTCCATTGTTCTCTTTTGATGAGTTATGATAAGAAACTGGGTTTGCTCTTTCATTTGTTCCAGAAGATTGATAAATCTTTGCACATTAACATCATCTAATGCTGCTTCAACTTCGTCCAATATATAGAACGGGCTTGGCTTAGTCTGATACATTGCAAAGAAAAAGGCTAATGCTGCAAGTGCTCGTTCCCCTCCTGATAATAAAGAGAGCTTTTGAGATTTTCTTCCATCTGGTAAGACCTCAATGTCAACACCTGTTTCCAGCAGGTTATCTGGATTAGTAAGTAGCAGCTCTGCTTTTCCTCCCAGGAAAAGGTAACCAAAAAGGGATTGAAAGTTTTGGTTTACTTCCTTAAATGCTTGCAAGAAGGATCCTTCAATCCTCTTATCCATTTCCTTAATTATCTTGAACAACATCTTCCTGCTATTCATCAAGTCATCAATTTGACTTAGAAGAAGATTATGTCTGTCTTCTAACACCTTATATTCATCAATGGCAATTGGGTTTATTGGACCCAGTGCCGCTATTTTTGATTTCAGTGAACGCGCATGAGATTTCGACTGCTCCAAATCAATATCTTCAGGGTATTTATCCAGTGCTCTCTCCAGTGGTAAATTATATTCCTCTACAATTTTTTGAACAGCCGCCTGTACCCTAAGCTCAAGTTGAGCTCTAGACAAATCGCGCTGGTGAATTCTATCCTGCAAAGTAGTAATTTCATCTTTTAATCTTTCCTCTCTGCTTTGCGTTTCGGCAAGCTGTTTCTGAATATTTCCATAAGCAAGAGTTTTATCTCGTACCGACTCTTTTAGAATATGGATCTTTTGCCTTATCTGTGCAAGTAATCCATCAATTGTATCCGCAAGGAAATCTATCCGTTCAACCTGAACTTTACTTTTCTCGACAACCTCAAACAACTTACCACGCTCCGCTTCAACCTCCCTAACCTCTGCTTTCAAACCGGCAATCTGTTTTTCCAGACCTATCTGCCTTTCGTTAAGAGAAGCCGCCTTAACCTGATAAATACCTTCTTCTTCCTTTAGCTGCTCAAGCTTGGTTTTAAGACCGTCCCTTTCTTGCCAAATCTCATCAATTGCCTTTTCTATCTCTTCAACTATTACAGAAAGTCTATTTCGCTCTTCCTGCTTATATAAAACCTCTTTCACAATGTTATCATGTTCAGTCTCTTTTTCTTCAACCTTGCGAGCAACTATCTTATCAAGCTCCTTTCTTTTTTTAAGTCTTCCTTCAATAGCTTTAATCTCGCTCTCAAGCATACGTTCAATCTGAACTTCTAATTTTTCCATTTTTGGTAGATATTCGCATTCCTCACCATGATGCATACAACTCCTTAGCCGATTCCGAATACTGATAAAATTATGGTTTATCCGGCTTAGTGCTTCCTGTTTCCCCTGTAAAACTTGAATTGCTTCTTCGGCACGGCTCTGGCTGGTCTGCATACGAGACTGGAAAAGGTCTAATTCTCCCTTAACCTTACTAACATAGGCTTCAGATTTTTCTATTTGCCTGCTAAGTCCTTCAACTTCTTCCTTAGCTTTTTCCAATTGTGTTTTCTTTTTTCCAATCTCCTCTTCGTACTCAACGATCCCAATATTTGTCTCTTCGATGTGCACTATATTCTCCTTAAACTGCTGCTTAAACCTATCCAGATCGCTTCTTATATTTTTTAGCTCCTCCCTTGTTAAAAACAGCTCCTTCTCCTTACCCGATAACTTTTCCTTCAGCCGCTCAATTTCTAAATGAGCATCGTCAATTTTTCCTTTAAAGTTTCTCTTCTTCTCCTCCAGCAAAAGCTGGCTTCCTGATACCCTTTCCAAATACCTCTCTAATTGTCTGCTTTGGTTCTGCAGGCTATCAGCATCAGAGTTCTGTTGTTCCATATCATTCCTTAATCCTTTAATGATGTCTGCCTGGCTACAACGCTCCTCTTCCAACTCCCTCAGTCTATTTTGCACCCGCTGCTCTTTCGTGCTCTCCTGTTCCCATTCAGACTGAAGTTGTTTAAGTTCCGTGACAACAAGCCCGGTTTCTATATCCCTAAGGTTTATTGAGAGTTGGTTATATATTTCAGCCTGGTTCGCCTGAGCTTTAAGTGGTTTTATCTGCTTTTCTACCTCCTTTAGGATATCTTTCAATCTTATAATGTTTTGTTCTATCGAGACCATCTTCCTTAGAGCTTTGTCTTTCCGACGGCGATATTTTAGTACTCCTGCTATTTCATCGATTAGGTTTCGCCGTTCTTCCGGTTTGCTATTAAGCACTTCTTCTAATTTTCCCTGACTAACTACAGAATACATCTCCCGGCCTAAAGCTGAATCAGATAGAAGCTGCTGGATATCCAGAAGACGGCAAGGAGAGCTATTTATGTTATATTCGCTCTCACCAGTTCTTAAAACTCTCCTGGAAATTGTAACCTCAGAGAACTCAATAGGTATCCTATTTTCGCTATTATCCAGACAAATTGTTACTTCCGCTAAACCCAAAGGTGCTCTTGCAAAGCTGCCAGCAAAAATTACATCCTCCATAGAAGAGCCGCGAAGAGACCGTGCGCTCTGTTCCCCCAGCACCCAAAGCACTGCATCGGTTATGTTGCTCTTACCGCTACCGTTAGGTCCAACAACTACTGTTATTCCGGGTTCAAAGTATAGATTTGTCTTATCAGCAAAAGATTTAAATCCTCGGATAGAAAGAGATTTAAGGTACAACTAGTTCTCCTCCAATTGTAAAAATAGCCAATATATTTTAACACACCATAGTAGCAAAGGGGATAGTAGAAGTCATCTATCATTTTTGGAATCAGTTTGGATTTAAGAGATGGGCTAACAGGGTACCTGATAGTACTTATATTTGCTAAAAATAGGCAGCTAACGATTTTGGGCTGCACCGTGCGCAAGTAAGAGATGGTCAACTTATAACTTTACAGCAATTACTACTGTCCTTATTTTTCCTGTGAAGATTTGCTGCTCTTATAAGCATAATTTAAATAAAACTCACAGATAAGACAGATTTTTTTCACTGCCTTTATATCTGATTGCATGTGTTCACCAAATATCAACGCGGGGTCTTTAGACATTTTGTGTCTTGGACTCCAGCATTGAGCAAACTCGCAGTTTAACACACAAAGAGCATTTCTTTGACTAATAGGGCACGTATCGAGCATGTCTGGAGGACATCCACGAACTTCCCAGCATTTACCCATTAGGTCCGCCTCCTGTTGGTTTTAAATATTCTATCAGATTGCCTTCGCTCCGTAGATTGCTATAAAATTCTTAATGCACTTATAGTTCTAAATTGAAACAAAAATTTAAAATAATAAGATTGCCAAGCCAATAGTTATTGCGCTAATCGTACTTACAACAAATTCTATTATAAATCTTTTTGCCGCAGTTGTCCCATATCTCTTGATAATCTTATATATCGAAATACTAAAGGCAAAAGGCAACAAATAATACAGGCTAGCAACGATAAAAGAAATAGCCAATGCCCTCTCAACTATACCAGGAAAACGTTCTCTGAAAGTAGCTACTGCATTTTGGCCGGCTTCGCGGACAGAACAATCAGATTTAAAGGTAAAAGTTCTACCGGCTTCAAATACCAATATTGAAGCACCGAAGGTTCCTGCAACGTAACCTGCGACAGCAGGAAGTAGTTTCCAGTAATCAGATACCAAATAAAGAAAGGGAGAGGGTTCCAGTTTGGCAAAATTACCTTTGAAAACAACTAGTGCTATTATCGCAACGTGTATGATTTGATCTAAAATAAAGACATAAAAACCCCGCGAAACTTTATAATTCAGAACATATTTTAGATGGTCTACAAAAAAATGCGAAAATGCAAGTACGATTACCCAAACCCACCAATAGCTGCCATATCCGAAGAGCACAACAGTACAAAGAATCAAATAGACTATCGTATGAACAAGTACTCCAGCAAAACCCCGTTTTGTTAATCTAACTAATATTGCTGGCTGCATAAAGTCTGTTATGAGATGAGCTAAAAGTAACGCATAGAAGATTGGCATATGTTTCTATACAAGCCATCTATTACGACTGACGAGGCCGCTTAAATGTTCCTTTCTTATTTGATCTTGCACACTGAGCTCCTCAATTTTATCATCCACTTCCCTAATTATATTGCTCATCTTTTCAAGAATAGACCAAACAATCGGCTCTTTAATGAAACTCTTAAACGTTTGAGCATCAACCACTTGAATCTCCGCGTCGCTCTCAACTTGAGCTGAAGCTGAGCGCGAACGACTACCAAAAAGTGCCATTTCTCCAAAAAAATCATTGGGCCCCAGAGAGCTGAGTTTTACTTCCCGCCCTTTCCCAGTCCTAAAGATCTTGACTCTACCCGAGCGAATGATATACATCTCTTCACCCTTGTCACCTTCCCTAAAGAGAATATCACCACTCTTATACTTCTTGGTTATCCCGTGCTCTTCCAGCATCTCTTCCTCCATTTCTCTAAATAGTCTCAACAGTCTTTTCCTAACATAAAAGTTATCGCAGAAATCACATCCATGATGCTCATCCGCTTTACGGTGCTACTTTTGCTTGTAATTGGAAACACGCTCCTTTTTGCTTGCCCCCAGCATCCCTGCCACACTAATCAAACAGCGCTACGATTAATTCTTAGTCATATGTTCCTGCAAAAGTATACCGTCTTATCTTCTCTGCTTCCTCTTTAGGCAAAAGGCCCTTTATGATAAGGCCAGTCACCTCATCGTCTATTTTCCTTATTCTCTTACTCATCACCTCGAGCATCTTGAAAGCTATACCCGGATCTTCTTTTATGCTTTCGGCAAGAGCGTTCTTATCATATGCAATAACTTCCACTTTGCCCATCGCCGTCGCAGTCGCTGATCGGGGGCTATCCTCAAAAAGAGCCATTTCCGCAAAAAAATCTCCAGGCTCTAAAACGGCAATATTAGCAACAAGACCGCGCATCTTTTTTGTAATTTTAACTTTGCCCGACTTGATTATGTACATCTCTTTTCCTGTATCGCCTTCTCGAAAAATAACCTCAAGATCTCTATAGCTTTTTGTTTCACCTTTTGCTTTTAACAATAAAGCACCTCCCTATATAATGGTCTCTATGAACTGCCCGTAGATTTGACCCTTCTAACGCTACCTATTCCGAGAATAAGTGAAAGTAACAAACCAACCGCAACTGGTATTGCTAGTCCAGTAAATACCCTATTTATAACTGTGTTCGGAGTGTTAAGTATAGGGTTTGTTAGAGCATAGCCCACAAGCAGAACCACGCTCCCCAAAACAACCCCCAACATTCTTGCCAGGATCTTATTTTTTACATTACTGTACGGAAAGCTCACTGCAAAAGCAGCTAATCCCCACAGCAAAACTTGCAGGAGAAGGAAATAGTCAGTGAAAAAAGGTTGCAGTATTGCTCTTAAGCTTCCAAAGAAATCACCCGGGTCTATTTGAGGATACATGGGAAATTTATTAACTGCGGAAGAAAACCTAAGTTTTGGAGACGCTGCCAGGTCTAAAACCTCAAGTGAGAGAGCCCCCATAGCGCCTGTTGCAAAAGTAACCGCTGATTGAAAAAATAAGCCAACGGTTATTACGTAGAGAAAATCCATTCTCACTAAACCCAAAACAAGAGCAAAAGGAGGAGCAATAGCAGCATAAATGTCTTTTTTTGAAAAGTAGGAATAATAAAGAGCTGCGGGTATCAATCCCAAAATCCCATGAACAAATGACTTTGCAAACAGCGGGGGAAGAAATGCTGCCAAAGCTACGCCTAAAGATATTTTGGGAAAATAAAACGATAAAAATGGAACCGATGCAGCAATCGTTAAGGAAACTATCAGGGGATAAAAATCCATTTTTACCATACCGTAAGCAGAGAATGCCGCTAGAGAAACGCCCAAGCAGATATTTCTTATTTGTATTTCATGTTTCTTGACGTATCTATATGTGGGAGATGCAATCTCTTCCTTCTGCCCAGCAACTTCTGCCGTCTCAGTCTTTGATATTGACTTTGTAATAGGTTCGAGGACTTTTTCTGCTAAAGCATCTTCTTGTTGAAACTCTCTGAGCTTGGCTCCGAGCTCCTTGGCACTATGAAATCTACCCTCAGGGTCCTTTGCCATTGCTTTGAGGATCAAAGCATCGAGAGCTTCCGGTATCGATGAATTGATTGAGCTTGGACCGAGAGGAGTGGAGGTCAGAATACGCATCGCTGTTTCTTTCAAAGCTCCTGAAAATAAAGGGTTTTTTCCGGTGAGTATCTCATATAAAACAATGCCCAGAGAGAAGATATCGCTGGTTTCATCAACATACCGGCCGGTGATCTGTTCCGGTGACATATATCCTAAAGTACCCACAATTTTTCTCTCTCTATCGTCTCTGGAAATTAGCTGAGCGATTCCGAAGTCCATTAGTTTTACCTGTCCATTGTTTAAAATCATAATATTTTCCGGCTTAATATCCCGGTGGACAATCTCACGGGAGTGAGCATATTCAAGAGCTTCACACACTTGATTTGCTATATTAACCGCTTGTGGTACAGTGACTTTTCCCTGTTCTTTTAAAACCTTTCGTAAAGTGATACCGTCAAGGTATTCCATAATGATGTAATAATAACTAGGAGTTTCTTCAAAATCGTACATAACAACAATCCCGGGATGACTCAGCGTAGCAATAGTCCTCATCTCTCTTAGTACTCTTGGGGCAGTTGAAGTTCCAATACGTATCTTTTTGATGGCCACATCACGCCCGATTTTTACATCATGGGCTGCATATACAACAGAAGAGGCCCCCTCTCCAATTTTTGATAAAATTCTATACCTGTTTAGAATCAATTGATCTTTTTCTTCTTCCATCTTTTCCTCAAAACTAAAAAGTATATTTCATTCAAAATAAAAATAAACTCTATCTATTTCAGCACTCTATGTTTAAAAAGAAACAGTAGTATTTTATTAGACCTGGATGTTTTAAGAAGCAAATTCTTCAGATAAGAATGTGTTTAGGCAATATCCTCTTCCCAAACAATCTTATAAATCTGATATCCTTCATTAAATCCTTTCGGAACAAATGAGCCCCGGTCGATAAATGTAACTCCTTCCATATTTCCAATCAATCTATAAACCAAATCTGAAATCAAAATCTCTCCTCCATGCGCCTTTCTTTCGATTCTTGCTGCCAGATTAACCGAGGATCCAAAAAAATCATCCTCCTGTCTAACCGGTTCACCAGCATTTAACCCAATTCTTATGGAAAGTTGTTTATCCGGTCCATTTAAACTATTTAGCCTTTTCACTGCTTGCTGCATATTGAGAGCACATCGAACAGCTGCCCTGGCGCTTTTGAATGCAACCATAAATGCATCTCCTATTGTTTTAACCTCATATCCCTGTGCTTTACTTATAGCATCTCTTATCAAAGAATTACATTTATTAAGGAGTTCACAAGCAGCCTTATCCCCAATGCGTTCAGTTAAGTCAGTAAAACCTACGAGGTCAGTAAACATTATAGTAACAATTCCATCAGGACTCCTACTACCTCTAAACTTTTCTTTTAATTGGGGTGCCTCTGAGGCCAAAAAATCAACAGTAGACTGTTCATATTTTTTAACGGCTCTTTCAAGTTTGGCAATACTAGGTTCATCGAGCGTTTCGCCTCTTTCATGAATATCTAATTTTCGGAAGATATGCGTCCTCTCTTTTTCAACCGCTTTAATATCCCTGGAAAGTTTTTCTGCAATCTCTTTTGTGGTAAGCCCTTCCACAATTAATTTCATAATTTTTACTTCAAGATCAGTTAAGTTTTTGATAAAACTATCCTCAACCTGAGCCCCTTGCTGTTGCGCTGGCTGAATATAATTGGTAACTAGTTTCTCCGCTATCTGAGGCGCAAGAGGAAATTCTCCATTCTTTATTGCCCGAATCGAGGTGGCCAGGTTATAGCCAGAAGATTTCTTAAGCATATATCCGGTTGCTCCAGCTTTTAGTAAACCATAAATATATTCGTTATCTTCATGAGCAGTTAAAATCAGAACTCCAATCTCTGGATGTTCTTTTTTTATTACGCGCGTAGCTTCAAGACCGTTCATCCGGGGCATATCAATATCCATAACGATGACATCGGGAAGAAACTTGTCGGTTTTTTCAACGGCGTCTTGACCATCAACAGCCTGAGTCACAACTTCAATGTCCGACTCTGATTCTAACATGAAACACAAGCCTTCTCTCATTATTGCATGATCATCAGCAATGATAACTCGTATTTTTTCCATCTTTAAATCATCTCTTACTTCCTAATCCTCAACGGTACAGTTGCCGTTATCTTTGTTCCCTCGCCAGGCTGCGAAATGATTTCAAGCGAACCTCCTAAAAGTTCAGTTCTCTCTGCCATTCCTTTCAGTCCCAAAGATTTCTTTTCCGCAGACTCTGTCATTATTTTTTCAACATCAAACCCTTCTCCATTATCCTCAATACTCACTAACAGTTCTTCATCTACAAGGTCCAATTTAACAAATGCCTCACTGGCGTGTGCATATTTCCGGATATTGGTAAGAGCTTCTTGAATAATCCGCAGTACCGCTATTTCAACATGGGGAGGGAGTTTTACTTCTTTCTCAGCAGATGCAAAATTAACTGTTAGAGTAGCCGTTCCCAAATAATGAGAAATGTACCAGTTTATCGTCTCCACGAGACCAAGGTCCTCAAGTATAGCAGGTCTCATTTGAAAAGCCATTTCATGAACTTCTTCAAGCGTGCGTTCTGCAATACCTATTAGTTTAGACATAGTCTTTTTTAAATCCGTTTGTTCGTTGGGGATTGAGGCATCGAGTTTCTGTAATCGGATCACAAGATGAGTTAGAGATTGGGCCGTATTGTCATGGAGTTCTCTGGAAATCCTCTTGCGTTCTGCCTCTTGCGCCTGCAAGCACCTTGTGGTTATGTCTTCTATTTCCCTTTCCAGCTCAGAGTTTTTCGCCTTAGGCCGTTCTCTAGAACGTTTCAATTTACTTAATACTGCCGCAGCTTGATCAGCAATGGCAGACAAAACATTTATCTCGCTATCAGTAAAAAAGTATGGGTATGCATTAAATGCTGATAATATTCCAATAAACCTGTTTCTTGCTTGAATAGGAACACATATCATAGACGTATCTTTATTGCTTTTTCTAAAAACATAATCTGTTGCTAACTCCCCTTCTTCAGAAGATTCATCACTTTCTTGATATCTTTCTTTGCTTACAATATCTTTAGTTATTTTATTAAATTCTTCTTTCCACCATGATTCTAAGTGTTGGTCTTTTCTCCCTTTAACTACAAGAGTTTGCGCATCAATTTTAACTATACCGCTCTTTCTGTCAAAAAGGGCTACTGCAATCTTTTGAGCCTTAATCAGCTTTTTAGCACTTTCGGCTAGCGCGGATAATACCTCTATGGGTTCGTCGCGACTGATTACCGAGGCTGCTCCATGCACCAATTCAACTATTTTACTGAAGTATCTGGCCTCTGCTTCTTTTAGCTTATCGTCTGATTGTGAAAGTTGTGACTGCAGTTCTTTAAAAGACCCAAGACTTGTATTTCTTGTGCGAAAGAGCAAAGTGGATAACGCTGCAGCAAATAAAACACCTGTAACTGGAAAAACAAAGCTGTCAAAGCGGATGAAATTCTCTTCTCCTATGAAATAAGCACCATTCAAATAAACAGACAGCATATAGGTAATGCCAATAATTGCGGTGAAGATAAATCCTTGGATGTATCCCCAGAAAAGAGCTGATATAATAATGGGCGTTAATGAGTAAAAAAACCAGGTTTTAGGCCAGCCGCCAAGAATCACAAAGAGCAGACATAAGGTAAGATCAATCCCGGCAAAAACTGGTTTCTGCGAAACGTACGTAAGGGCAGTGTTCTGAAACAGTGTAAGGACGAAGAGATACAAAATCGCAAAATAGAAGACCCAATAATTGTATGGTTTGAAAAATGATTTCTGTGTTATTAGAAAAAGCAATACATAACCGAGGGATATCCACCGAAAAACCAACAAATAGAGAAAAACTCTCTTTTTGTTGACTATTTCGGAATCCGTGCTAAGTTGCATGCTATTCCTTTAAATTCTTTTTAATAGGAGTTTAATCATTTGTAAATTAATCGTAATAAAACTCACCAAGAATCGAGCAACTTCTATTATATTTTATATTCTAACTTCAGACACTATAAATCTAGAGACGGTGGACAAGCTTGGTAGTTGCACATTTTCTGCGCAGATTTGAATAGTTAAACGGTAGCAAAATTGGTTTATTCTGTCAAATTCAAGTAGTGAGTGCCACAGTTGTTTCACGGCAATAGATATTGCATGCAGGCAGATAGATTAAGAGCGTATGTATTTTTAAAATGTCTTATAATTTTAATGCACTCAACTTATTAGTTATAAGCTCCTGCAACACCGGATTATCAATGAAAGAGAGTTTTTATGAAAGATATTATTTGCCTTGGCAGTTTGAGTATCAGCTTGTTTTTTCAAATTAAAAATCCAGAAAACTTCAATTTGGGAATTGTAGAATTTGAAAAGAATGGGAAGAAGTGCGGTAGCTCCGAACATTTTCAAAGCTACCTCAATTTTGTTTCGCATATAGGCCGAAAGGTCTGGCAACGCAGCGGTGAAGAAGAAGCGAACATAGCGTTAGCATTAGCCAGGATGGGATTCAATGTTGGTTTTATGGGAAAGGTAGGAGAAGACAAGTTCGGTGATTTCCTGATAGAAAGCTTAGTAGATTTAGACACATCCAGGATAAAAAAGGGAGGGTTTACGGGTGTACGTATGGTGCTTCTTACCGCAGGAGAATCCGAGTCAAGGCTTGTCTTCAGAAATGCAAATGATTCTTTTACTTATGAAGACGCTGACATTCCTTACCTTAATAAGACACCGTTCTTACATATGAGCCCTTTTATTGGTGATATATCTCTAGAGACTCAAAAAAGAGTAGTGGAGGAGATTAATTCTTCTGTAAAGATAAGTCTTAGAATTGGACGAGATAATGCCAATCAAGAATTACATAGAATTATCCCTCTTATTAATAAAAGCTACATACTCTTTCTGGACAACTATGAGTTGAAGTCTCTAAATGTAAAAGAGTATCCACAGGGAATAAAAGAACTTTTAGATTATGGACCAAAAAATATTGTATGCAAAGTCGAAAATAAGGGCTGGCATATTGCTTCAAAAGATGAGGATTTCTTTATACCAATACAAAAAAAACGCGATCATATGGAGAGGAGTAATTCCATAGATTTCTTTCTGGTCGGATTTCTGGCAAGCTCGCTTATAGAAAAATCTTTATATGAGTGTGCATTAATCGCAGCGGAACTGGAAACCCGGTATAGTTCCGTTCATATGCAGAAGAGCTTCCCTGACAAAGAGCTATTGGATATGATTCTTATAGAAAAAAGGGGACTAAAAGATTAGCCGGAATTATAAAACCGCATTTAATATTACTAGTATACCCTATATATAAATAATGTTTGTAGGTTCCAGAAATTTAAATTTTCGGTAGCGTTATAGTTAATTGAGCGCTTTATTGCTATTTTAAAACTCTAAACGGTTAATTTAGACATATTTACTTTAGTAAATTCTTATAGGGAAATCCCCTATGGCTTTGCGGACAAATCCCGATAAAATCGGAGCCCTTATGATTTTTTAACTTCTTTATAAGGGAAGACTTTCTTAAATTTGATATATTACATATATAAAGGGCTTTTAGCCCTTTTGCGTTTAGTTAAGTTAACGCTCCCAAATTTTTAAATAAACAGCCGGATTTGCTTTTACCTAGAACAAAACTTTGCAAAAGCAAACCCGCTTAACGCTTTTTGGGATTTTATTTTCAGTCTTAATGGCTTGTGATATAATTTCAGGAAACATGCCAAGGGAGGAAACAATGAACGAAGATATTAACAAAGAAGCAAGTAAAGAAAAAACAGTTGAGGCCGAGGAAGAATTCCGGGAACCAGCAAGGAAGACAAGCATCAAGGCTGTTCGTTTCTTTGATGCTGTTTTTTGGGTTATAGAAAGCTGCATAATAATTCGTTTTATCTTCAAACTCGTTGGCGCAAATACTGAAAATTCATTTGTAAAGCTAATTTATGATATTACAAATCCGTTCGTGGCCTTCTTCCAGGGGATTGTAAATGANNGGTAACGTTTTCGAGATTTCGGCTCTGATCACATTAGTAGTACTTTGGCTACTATATTTGGCAATTATACGGGTAATAAACGTATATGCTACCTAATCTATCCCACTGGTTGCTTCTTTCTTCCTGGATAAGATTTCTTTTGTATATCTGGTATTCTCCTCAATTGCCAGTCCTAAAGAAATAAATTCTCCGGCTGCGAAAATAAAAAGTGCATAGAACAGAGTAGCAAATAGCAATGCTAAGAATGCACCTATACGTGATCCCCAGGGTTGAGGTGCTGAAAGTGGTAGCGCGATAGACAGTGCTATTCCAATAACTAAAATGACTATGCCTAATATTTTGTAAATAATAGCGATAAACCTCAAGGCTTTAAATTTATTTTCCATAATCCTCCTTTCTTTAACGGGGCTTTTTCAACTCTTTAAGTGCTTTCTTTGCTGCTTCTTGCTCAGCCTTTTTCTTGCTCCTCCCCTTGCCTTTTCCTGCTACTTTCCCTTCGACTGAAACCTCAGCAAAAAATATTTTTTCATGGACCGGGCCTTCTTCTTTTGAGATTCTATATTCAGGCATTACTCCAAATTTCTGAGAAGTATATTCCTGTAAAGAGGTTTTAAAATCAGAAAGCTCCTTCACCCCTGCTTTCTTCATAATAATATTCTTGAACTTCTTAAGTGCAAAAGAACGCACAGCCTCAATCCCTTTATCCAAATATAGTGCCCCTAAAACTGCCTCGAAACAGTCAGCAAGAATTGATTCCCGTGTCCTTCCTCCGGTTATCTCAGCACCGCGGCCAAGAAAAACACAATCACCCAGACTTATCTGCTGAGCAAGATCTGCCAGTATCTCGGTATTCACCAAGTTTGCCCTGAGTTTGGCCAGATTTCCTTCAGAAAATTGGGGAAATCTGCGGAATATAAAGTCAGTGATAACCAAATTCAAGACTGCATCTCCCAGAAACTCAAGCTTCTCATTAATCTGACTGGATTTAAGGTTCGCTTCAAAGGCAAATGAACGGTGCGTAAGTGCCATTCTTAAAAGATTCTTGTCTTCAAATTTTAGACCTAAACAGTTCTCTGCCTTTTCAACCTCTCTATCTTTAACCATAAATACGCTCCATTGTACTACGCGGATTATTGAAAGCACCTTGGATAATAAAGCCGGCTTATTTTCTAACTATAATTTAAAAATAAAGACGGCAAACTAAAACTTAAAATTGCTTTGCTTCTTTATATCCTTTCTCCCAAGTACTCCAAAACTGATTTTTTGCTTGAGGTGTGTTATTGCAAGCGAAGGAAATTGGTATTTGATCTTTGAATTTTACAAAGTTATTCATATTTTACGTCATAAATTTTAATCTTAGCATGCCCAACTATAATTATATCTTAAAACAATGTCTTTACTCGTACCTCTTTATAGCCAAGCATGCGTTGTGGCCGCCAAAACCAAGAGAATTGGACATGGCGATTCTTACTTCCCTGTGTAAAGCGGTATTTGGTACATAGTTCAGGTCACATAGAGGATCTGGATATTCATAATTAATGGTTGGAGGTACTACTCCATGGTTAATGGCTAAAGCACATACTATTAGTTCAATTCCTCCTGCAGCTCCAATGAGATGTCCTATCTCGGACTTCGTAGAGCTAATTACTAATTTATAGGCATGCTTTCCAAAAACATCTTTGATAGCCATTGTTTCAAATTCATCATTATAAGGAGTGGAGGTCCCATGAGCATTTATATAATCTACCTCGTGAGGTTCAATTTCAGCTTCGTTAAGAGCAGCCTCCATCGCCCTTGCGGCACCTTCGCCTTGGGGTGACGGTGCAGTAATATGATAAGCATCTCCTGTCATTCCATAACCGATAATCTCAGCATATATATTGGCTTCTCTTCTAAGTGCACTATTCAGCGATTCTAGAATAAGAATTCCCGATCCCTCACCCATTACAAAACCGTCTCTTTTTGCATCAAAGGGTCTACTGGCTTTGGAAGGCTCATCGTTGCGGGTTGAGAGTGCCCGCATAGAACAGAACCCGGCAAGTGCAAGAGGAGTAATGCATGCCTCTGCTCCACCAGTAATGCAGGCATCAGCTGCACCTCTTTTTATCAACTCAAATGCCTCTCCGATAGCGTGAGCACTTGAAGCACAGGCAGTAACCGTACAACTATTAGGACCTTTCGCTCCAAATGTTATAGAAACTTGCCCGGAAGCAATGTTGCAAATCATCATAGGTACCAGGAAGGGAGTTACTTTCTGCGGTCCTTTTTCTATCAAGATTTTATGCTGAGCTTCCAGTGTGGACAACCCGCCAATTCCTGAACCTATAATAACTCCTACTCTTTCAGCATTAGACTGGCTGACCTGGAATCTTGAATCTTCAAGTGCCAACCTTGCTGCAGCTACTGCAAATTGAGTGAAACGATCCATCCTCTTTGCCTGCTTGGCATCCATGAAATCCTTGGGTTCAAAATCAGTTATTTCTCCAGCTATTTGAGACGTGTATTCACTGACGTCAAAAGCTGTTATTCTTTGAATTCCACTGCGGCCAGCTGTCAGAGCATTCCAAAAGTCATCTTTGCCTATACCAACGGGAGATATTGAACCCAATCCCGTAATAACGACCCTTTTATCCATAAGAGAAATTTAATCTCCTTTATTTTCTGTTCCTATATATTCAACTGCTTCACCCACTGTACCGATCTTCTCAGCCTCCTCATCAGGAATTTTCGTATCAAACTCTTCCTCCAAAGCCATTATCAGTTCCACAATATCAAGAGAATCCGCTCCCAAGTCTTCTACAAAATTCGCATCCGATGTAACTTCACCGCCATCTACTCCCAACTGCTGGACAATAATGGCCTTTACTTTTTCAAATATTTCCTCTTTTTCCATACTTCACCTCCGTTATTTGAAACCAGAAATTAATACTAAGCGGTTTATCAATTACTTCTAACTGCCAATGCCCAACTGCCAATAGCTAACACCCAGCTACGTCATCCCTCCGTCAATTGTGAACACTTGACCTGTTATATAGCTTGCTTCGTCCGAGGCTAAGAAACAGACCAGGCAAGCCACATCATCAGGTGTCCCTAACCTTCCCAGTGGAATGTTTGCCACAATTTTCTCTTTTATACTCTCAGATAACCTTGCAGTCATATCTGTGTCTATGAAACCGGGCGCAACTGCGTTTACCCTTATTCCTCTTGAGGCAAGTTCTTTAGCTGCTGATTTTGTAAGTCCTATGATTCCTGCTTTAGCTGCTGCATAATTTATCTGCCCTGCATTCCCAATTAAGCCAACTACAGAAGAAATATTTATTATTACTCCCCGACGTTCTTTGATCATATGCTTTGCTACTTCCTGAGTGCAGTTAAAAGCACTTTTAAGGCTTACTGCCAGCACCTGATCCCAATCCTCTTCTCTCATACGGATAAGTAAGGAATCACGGTTAATCCCTGCATTGTTTACTAATATATCCAACCGCCCAAAATATGACAATGCTTCTTTAACGAGCTTTTGCGCTTGAGTGCTATTAGAAACATCAGCCTTAAAAGCAGCTGCTCTTCTATTCATCTTTACTATCTCTTTTACTAAATTTTGCGCTTTTTTCTCGCTCTGATTATAATTTATTGCCACATCCGCTCCACATCGAGCAAGACCTATACTTATAGCGCTGCCAATGCCTCGTGAGCCACCTGTTACCAATGCTGTTTTTCCTTCAAGATCTACCATTTTATGCCCCTGTTATCCTACTATTGCCGTTAGCCAATCCCTGATCTCAGTAAAAGAAGAGTCTTCAATACTCCTCACATTAACTTCTGGAGCGATTCTTTTCACCAGGCCTTTAAGGACTTTTCCTGGTCCTAGTTCCAAAAAATTCTTTATATCTCTATTGACCATCCATCTTACAGATTCTTCCCATCTTACAGGAGAGTCCATTTGCTGTTCTAAATTATGCTTAATCACTTTTCCGTTTTTGCTGCCTTCCCCACTGGTATTGGAAACAAGAGTAATGATTGCGTCACTAAATTTTACTCCTTTTAGCTGTGTACGGAAACGGCTTGCTGCAGCTGCTACCAAAGGCGAGTGAAATCCTCCAGAAACCGGGAGCTCAACAAGCCTCTTGGCTCCCTGCCTCTGCAATTTCTCCTTTAACGTTTTACATAGATGTCTCTCACAAGAAACCACAACTTGGTCCGGACAATTGTAGTTAGCTATAGCAGCAGTGCCTTCTTTTTTCAATGTCTGTATAGTCTCTTGAACCAGTTGGAGATCCCCGCCTATTACTGCTATCATTGCACCTGGAAAAGCTTGAGCACACTCTGCCATCATTTCGGCCCGCACCCTCACAAGTTTTAGGGTATCAACAAAACTTAATGCTCCTGACGCAACCAGAGCTGCAAACTCACCTAAGCTGTGCCCTGCTGTAGCCGCTGGTAAAAGATCTTTGTACAGAGACCAATATGCGCAGTCAAGAACAAATATCGCCAGTTGGCTATTCTCTGTTTTGATCAGTTCACTCTCCGGACCACTGAAGGCAATTTTTGAAATAGACTTTTGCAGTATATCATCTGCACAATCAAATACTCTTTTAACCTCTGGGTATTTTTCAGCCCAGCGTAGACCCATCCCCACGTATTGAGAACCCTGACCTGGAAACAGGAAAGCAAACTTACCTACTTTACACTCCTTTGTCTTTTTAAAACTTCACTAAACTTTTCAGTTAGAGCCGGAATAATTTCAAAAAGATCCCCAACCAAACCATAAGTCGCTATGTTAAATATTGGCGCTTGTGGATCCTTGTTTATTGCTATAATAATCTCGGAGGTTTGCATGCCTGCCAGATGCTGTATAGCCCCAGAGATTCCGCAGGCAAAATATATCTTGGGACACACTGTCTTACCCGTTTGACCTATCTGATGAGGGTAGGAGATCCATTCTGCATCTACTGCTGCCCTTGAGGCTCCAACCGCTGCTCCCAAAATTCTTGCCATCTCTCTAATTATTTTGAAATTTTCTGCGCTGCCCAGCCCCCGTCCACCAGAAATGACTATCTCTGCTTCTTCAAGCCTTACCTTCTCCTCTATATCTTCGATAAAATCAATTACGTGCGCTTTTGTTTTAAGACTGTTCTTCGGTCCATAATGAATAATCTCCCCTTCTCTTCCATTTATTCTACCGGCTCTCTTCATAACATGGGGCCTAACCGTTGCCATCTGCGGTCGTCTTTCCGGACAGACTATATCTGCCATAATATTGCCTCCGAATGCTGGTTTTGACTGCACCAGTATCCTTCGCTTCAAATCTATTTCAAGCTGGGTACAATCTGCCGTCAAGCCTGTCCCTACTCTAGCCGCTACCCGGGGGATAAGAGATCTGCCATAGGAAGTAGCTCCAGCAAGCACAATTTCAGGTTTGTAGTCAGTAATCATTTGAGAAAGGACTTCTGCATAGTTTTCATCCAAAAAATCTTTCAGCTCCGGTTTGTCACATAGATAAACTTTATCTGCACCGTACTCAACCAGCATTCTAGCTTTCTCCTCTATTTCATATCCTAATAATATTGCGGAAAGCTCTGCCTGGAGCTGATCTGCCAGCCTCCTTGCTTCACCTAATAATTCAATGACTACTGATGTCACCTCGCCTCTATGTTGTTCTGCAAATACCCATATGCTCTTATTGCCACCTAAATTATCTTCACTCGCTACCATAGCTCTATGTTTAACTCCTTTTAGAGTAGCCTTTGACTCCTCAGTTTTTCAACCAGTATTAAGGCCTGCTCTTCTGGGCTGCCAGTTATCATTTCCCCCTTCTTAATGCTTGGGGGATTAAACACTCTTTCAACATAAGTTGCTGAACCACTTAAACCCACTTTATTAAGATCTGCGTTTATGTCTTTTGCAGTCCAGACGTCAATATTCAGTTTTTTCGCCTTCATCATTCCCCGCAGAGAGGGTAAGCGCACATTGTTTATCTCTTTTACTACCGAGATCACACCCGGAAGCTCCATTTCCACTATTTCATATCCACCATCTACCAGTCTCTGAGCCTTTAGATAATCAGGTGATACCTCCATAATCTTGCTCACATAGGCGATAAATGGCAAGTTAAGCATTTCTGAAATACCTGGTCCCACGTGACCCGTGTCACTATCCATAGTCTGTTTTCCGCAAATAATTAAATTAAATTCTTTGATCTTGGCTATGGCACAGGTCAGAGTATAAGAAGTAGCCAGGCTATCGGCTCCAGCAAATACTTTGTCGCTCAAAAGAAAAGCCCGGTCAGCTCCAAGAGCTATTGCTTCTCTTAAACCTTCGGCAGCTTGCAGGGGACCCATGCTAATAACAGTCAATGTCCCTCCCAATTTTTCCCGCAGCCGCAAACCCTCTTCTAAAGCATGGGTATCATAGGGATTGATAATTCCTTCAATCCCTTCCCTTATAAGAGTGTTAGTTTTTGGGTCTATTTTTATATCAGTAGTTGCCGGTACTTGCTTTATGCATACGATTATGTTCATAGAGTCCCTATAGCTAAATTATACGTAACTCAGGTCAGCACTTCTCATACAGGTAAGACCGATTTGCCCTTTCTATAATAAAAAATTCAGGGTTCATAATATCAAATACAAATAGCAGGATGATGTAATAAAAATAAAGCAAATTTACTCTTAAACTTAAATCGCTTATCTTGAATTATGTATCAAGTTTTAATTCAGGGTAAATAGAATCTTAGTAAAACTTATAAAACTAACTGCTAACCAATCCTTTAAACAGTCCACCTAACTCTTCTTGGCAATCTCCTTAATGAGATTTAAAGCTATGACATTCCGCTGGATCTGATTGGTACCTTCGTATATTTGCATCACTTTGGCATCTCTCATCATCTTTTCTACCGGATAATCTCGCATATAACCATAGCCCCCAAATATCTGCACTGCATTTGTTGCTACCTCAACAGCCATATCAGAAGCAAAGAGCTTAGCCATGGCAGACTCTTTGGAAATCTGCTTAGCTCCATTGTCTATCATCCGCGCAACACTATAGACCAGTGCTCTCGCTGCCTCTATCTGTGTGGCCATATCCGCTAGCATGTGCTGGATAGCCTGGAAGGATGATATGGTTTGGCCAAACTGAATTCGCTGCCGTGAGTATCCCAAAGCTGCCTCAAAAGCGCCCTGTGCAACACCTACTGCTTGTGCACCGATAATGGGTCTGGTCATATCTAGATTCTTCATCGCTATTATAAATCCCATCCCTTCCTTTTGGAGAAGATTATCTTTAGGGATTTTACAACCATCAAAATTCAGTTCTCTAGTTGATGAACATCTGATACCCATTTTCTTTTCTTTTTTCCCGAAGGAAAAGCCCGGAACACTCTTTTCAACTATGAAGGCGCTTGCTCCTCTTGACCCTCTAGTTTTATCAGTCATAGCAATAACAGTGTAGACCTCAGCCTCGCCTCCGTTAGTTATCCATTGTTTGCTGCCATTCAGAACATAGTAGTTCCCTTTCTTCTCAGCCAGCGTGTGCATGTTTGCAGCATCGCTTCCTGCGTTAGCTTCCGTAAGGGCAAATGCGGCAATTTTTTCACCTCTGGCAATCTCGGGGAGAAACTTTCTTTTCTGGTTCTCATTACCAAATAGAAGTATTGGATACGCACCCAGCGCACTGGCTCCAAAGCTTACTGAAACTCCTGAGCAAGCACGGCTCAGCTCCTCCATAACTAAACAATTCTCAAAACAGCCAGCTCCCAATCCACCATACTCTTCCGGGATATATAAACCAAACATGTCAGCCTGGGCTAAGTCCTTCATTATACTCCAGGGAAATTCTTCCTTTTCATCAAGCTCTGCCCTTACGGGAATAATCTTTTCTTCAGCGATCTTATGAGCTAAGTCCTTGATCATCTGTTGTTCTTCAGTAAAAAGGTAATCCATAGAAACTCCTTTTAAGGCTCACCGTTTAAGGTTCACTGACATGCTGCTTTATCGCTCTTTATCCATGCTCCACCTAATTAAATTCGCTCCCCAGGTTAGGCCAGCACCAAATCCTATCAGCATAACAATCATATTTTTTTTCAACTGCCCTTTTCTCCATATTTCCTCTAAGGCAAGGGGAATCGAAGCTGTTGAGGTATTACCGTACTTTTCTATGTTGGTTACAATCTTCGCGGGATCAACTCTCAATCTTGAAACAGCCGTCTCTATTATTCGCTTGTTTGCCTGGTGGGGAATGATATAATCAACCTTTTCCAGCGTTAAACTCGACTGCTTTAAAACTTCTTCTACCGCCTGTTCCATAGCATATATAGCAAACTTAAAGACTTCGTTTCCGTTCATTTTTACGGCATGGAGACGATTTCTTACCGTATCTTCGTTTCCAGGACTAAGCGAACCCCCTGCCGGTATCTTAAGCAGATCTGCACCAGATCCATCTGAAGAAAGATAGCTAGCCAAGAGACCGTAATCCTCTTCACCCTGCTGTAGAACAACTGCTCCTGCTCCATCTCCAAAAAGAACACAGGTATTACGATCAGTCCAGTCTATTAGCTTGCTGATAGCTTCAGTGCCAATAAGAAGGATATTCCTGTAAGTACCGCAAGAAATAAACTGTCCTGCCACAGCCAAACCATATACAAAACCACTGCATGCGGCTGAGATATCAAAAGCCGGCTTGTTCTTAATGCCCAGCTTGTTGGCAGTTAAACATGCCGTTGAAGGAAAAATCATTTCTGGAGATGCTGTTGCTACTATGACAAGATCGATGTCTTTGGCTCTTACCCCAGCGCTTACCAGTGCATTTTTAGCAGCTTGAGCAGCTAGATCCGAGGCATTTTGTCCTTCCTCAACCAACCATCGTTCTGCTATTCCTGTCCGGGTCTTAATCCATTCATCACTGGTATCCACCAACTTTTCTAAATCAGAATTGGTGACTAATTTCTGGGGCACACAAATGCCTATACCGGCTATAACTGCATTCTTCATAAAAATTAACCTCTTAAATTTTATCCGATCTATTAACAAGTTAGGTTAACACTTGACTAAACAAAGATGAAGGGCGAAGGCGAAGCAAGGAGAAGACCGTGT
>JABAOF010003647.1_pt3 | contig 39725 bp, 33 predicted proteins | sample 7062171 | NCBI WGS metagenome assembly JABAOF01 (sample SAMN14538628, study PRJNA623070) | marine sediment metagenome | biome: marine biome [ENVO:00000428]; feature: marine pelagic biome [ENVO:01000023]; material: deep marine sediment [ENVO:00002113] | place: India: Gulf of Khambhat ... | reverse complement strand
CCACAACGGCGCGCGAACCCTATCCAATTTTAGTACGCGTTATGCCCGCAGTTGAAATTGGTACACGAGTCGAGCGTATGGATTCTTCATGGGACTCCCCAAATGAGGAGCCGGCCATCATTTGATATCGTCGCCAAGAGTTCCCCGTCGGGAGAGAAGGCCAGGGCACGCACGGCGGCTGAATGTTCATGCAATGTGTGCAGCGGCTCCCCGCTAGCCTGGTCCCAGAGGATCACGGTGCCGTCGGTCGATGCTGAGGCCAACAAATCACCGTCAGGCGACAAAGCTATATCGTTGACATAGCCAGCATGGCCACGCAACGTCCGGATTTCCTTCCCATTCGAGACATCCCATAGTTTGACTGTGCCATCCCACGACCCGGAAGCAAGTGTTGTTCCATCCGGCGAGAAAGCCACACGCCACACGACGGAAGTGTGCCCGTCCAGAATATGCAGTTCCTCACCGCTCATGACATCCCACAACCTCACTGTGCGATCGTCCGAAGCCGAGGCCAGCGTCCGCCCATTGGGAGAGAAGGCGACATCCCACACCCAGCCCGCGTGTCCTTCCATGGTGCGAAAGTACCCCAATTGCGTCATCCCAGGATCGATGGAAGGGAAATCCCAAGTTTTCACCGTCGAATCTTCAGAACCCGTTGCCAGGGTTCTACCATCAGGTGACAAAGCGATAGACGTCACCTCTGCCCCTTCGTGACCTTTAAAGGTCCCATACCCTTCGATGCCATAGCCGTGCAGAATACGAAGATCGAATCTTCCGTCCTTAGAAGCTGTAGCAATGAGCTCACCATCTGTGGAGATATCGACGGCGTAGATCCAGTCTATGTGGACCCACGTCACTTTCAAGTAATCTCCCCCCTTCACGGTCTGCAGGGAGACTTTACCATCGGCGTGGGCAACATACAGCGCATCGCCATCGGGGTGAAATTCTAGTTCTGTTGCATCTTCGGAGGGAAACTCAATCAAGACTTGCATGGCCTGAACATTGTCCTTCCCAAGCGACTGGAGTTCCGAAGGCAAGCGCTGATCATCTTTCGAGGCGCGCGTCAAGGGCTCTAGCTGCTCCCACGTTCGGCCGCCGTCCATTGTGTGTTTCAATATCACCTCTGGATCACGATATGCCCAATTCCAGCCCACCCTCTCGCTTACAAAGTCCGACATGGAAAACCGTTCCACTCTTGCGAGTCTCTCCCAGCTCTGACCGCCATCCTGGGTTCGGAATAGATACCATTCCTCGACCTCTCCTTGCTCCCCATCATCGGAAATTGGCATGGCTTTTCCCCAACCATTTTCAAGATCCGCGAACTCCAACGTATGACAAGGAACTGAAGTAATTTCCCATGATTGACCTGCGTCTTCGGTTTCGAGGATGTAGGAATAGAATTTGTATGTTGGATAGAAGGAAACACAATCCCAAAAGAATCTCCCCGCTCGAGCGGAATGCAATTTCGGAGTAGAAATATCGCAATGATAATCAGCAAATCTTCCAAACGGCTGGTCGAGCAGTTCAGTTGGTGTGGGCACATCATAATCCTGCCACGTAAGCCCACCGTCATCCGTATATGCGAGTCGGAGAGAATCACGGGAACCTAGAAAAACCCAACCATGCTCCGCATCGAAGAAGTCTAACCCCCTCGCTCTCGTAAGAGACCGGTCCTCCAGCAATTCCCACGTCTCTCCACCGTCAATGGTTCGATAGAGCTCGGCCTCATTGGGATCTGGCCAAATGGAGACTTCGACCAAGATCCAGCCGTGCTCAGCATCGCTAAACTCGATCAACGGTGCATAGGCAAGTCTGCTGCGGTCGACCCTGGGCTCCGGCACTGATTGTGCTTCCCACGTCCTACCGCCATCCTTAGTATGCCAAACGGGATTAACGGTAATCCTTAAAAAGTTGTGGTAAATGGCCCAAGCTGTCCTTGAATCCAAGAAATAAGTGGCAACTTCCTGAGAAATTTCGTCGCCTGCTGGGTCTTGTCCCGGCGGTGTGACGTCTAGCCAGGTTCTGCCACCATCAAAGGTGTGCAGGATATGCTGGTCTTCTCCTACCCACGGACCGTGAATTGCCCAACCACTCGCAGGCGTCAGCATGTGTAATTCGCGGAAGAGTACCGGTTGATTGGATGGCAACAGTTGAAACATATCGGGTTCTCGTGTAGGAGCGGGATCCTGGACTTGATTACATGGCGGAGGTGCCCCCGGCTCTCTAAGTTGGGAGGTGATGGAATTGTTTCCCTCATTTTCTTCGAGGACTTCGTCTTCATAGTCCACCCACAAAGTCACAGGTTCACCAGCGTCTACGCCCCAGGAGTAGGTTAGATCTGTATACTCGAACTCGATCGATTGCCCTGGTTGCAATCCTGAATCTATGTCTTCGAATCCTAAGTCGTTGAACATGACAACAAATCGTCCGGAATTTGCCTTGCCCATGTTGGTGACTTCGAATTGCATCCGCACCGCAGCAGTGTCAGGGCTGAAACACGGTTCTGTCGTCTCCCAATCGAACTCGATTGATTCAACGACGAGATCCGGCAGGGGCGGAGGAGTAGGCGTCAGATATGCGGTAGCAGTCAGTTCATCTGGCAACAAACCGACGAACGGAGTCCTCTCCACCGGAATTATCGATGAAATCATCCCTTGCCTATCTTGTTTGCATGATGAGAGCAGAGAGGCGATGAGAAGTAGAAACCCCACCGTTGCCGGTAGTGCAATCCCGTTCATCAGGCGTCTCATAGTCGAAAATCCATTTTCACATCTTGCCTCGAGAGGTCAAAAAACTCCTGGGTCGTTTCCTGCGCGATTATGACATCCCTGGGTTACCATTATTTAACCTCCAAGCACGAATCCACGATAGGATACCTCGCTCCTGACCCGAATCTCTCCCACCGAATTACCGAGATTACTCCAGGTGTGCCTATGCAGGAAATGTGTCTCGACACGAATGCAAACATGTTCGACAAAGCAACAATCACTCACAAAGTCTTTCACTCACATGGGTAAATTCCAATTTCGGTCGATTAGCCTCACGAATATAATGGAAATATTACCTTTCTAGAAAGGACATCCTTGATCGAGTCCCTTCGCCCCCGTTGGCCACAACTGGCGTTGGCGATTGCCCTACTTCTCGGCCTGAATCCTTCTGGGGTGCACAGGCCTCTGGTCCAATCGCTACGCGCATCTCGCATCGCCCTTTCCTCAGGGCGACCCGACGCGGCACTTGACTCACTCGAAACCGCACTAGCTCTCGAGCCTGCATTGGGTGCTTCTCATCACCAGGCTGCATCGTTCGCACTGTCAATAGGAGACTATGAACGAGCGCAGATCCACCTCGACCGTTATGCTGAACTCTTCCCTGACGATCCGAGCCAACGGTGTCTAAGCGCCTGGGTGTTGCTGGGTCAAAACGATGCCGCCGGCGCTGAACGCGAGTGGCGGGCGGTGAAAGAGATTTGTCCTCATGAGGTTAATTTTCTTCAGGCTCTTCTGGAGGATCATTGGACAAACGAAAATCTCGTTACTGCGCAGGCGATACTTGAAGAACTGATCGCTATTCAACCCGCTAATGAGCAGCTTCACCTTCGCCTCGGCCTCATCATTGCAACGAACCAACCGGAGGAGGCGCTTCCACATCTATATTCTGCACAGCTGCTTTCTACCGACGCCAATCCCCTCGCCTCTGCCCTCATCCAAGTCATCGAAGACACAGGCCCCAACGAGAGTCGGGCTATGACACTTGCCGGTATCGGCCAGACCCTGGCACGACAACACGAATGGACACCGGCGATTTGGGCTTTTCGCCAGACACTAACGCTCGATCCGGATTACTCGCTGGCTCGCGCCTATCTTGGTTTGGCGCTCGAGCGAACGGGGCAAGACGGTTATCGAGAACTTCGATCGGCCGTTGCCCAACGACCTACGGCTGCCTTGCCCCGCATCTTCATGTCCTATCACTGGCTGAATGTCGGAGAACCCGATAGTGCTAGGCGCGAATTGGAAATCGCGGCTCGTTTAGATCCCACCAACCCGGCGATAAGTGCCGAGCTCGGCGCAGCTTACGCCGCACTTGGAGATGTGGAAGCCGCGAAAGCAGCTTTTATAATGGCCACCGACATAGCACCGCGAAATGCAGAATTCTGGCAGCTGCTTGCGGAATTCTCACTTGCGAACGAGATCGAGGTGCAAGTCTTAGGGTTACCGGCCGCACGTAATGCGACTATCTTGGCAGGTCACAACCCTGCCACTTTTGATCTACTTGGCTATGCGCATCTGTTGCTCGGAAATCTTGAGCTCGCGGAACGCCTGCTCTGGCGTGCTGCAAACCTGCAACCCGATCGACCGATGACACAGTTTCACCTAGGACTCCTGCGTCATATGCAGGGTGACCTATCTCGCGCTCGGGCTGCGTGGGAGCTGGCCGTCCAGCTCGACCCATCCAGCACGGCCGGTGAGCTATCTGCGCGCGCACTGGAAAATCTGCCCATCACACCTTGAAGTCTTATCCGTCAGGTAAAATCGCTAACTTCAGCCGTTGTTCGAGGATTGAGGTTGATAAAGATCTACGCAATCAGATCTCGATTGTCTAGGGCAGATTGTTTATGTGCTAGAATGCCCTCACCTAGGAGCGAATAATTGTCTCAAGAGATTATCCTTCAACGTGGGGTCCTTGTCGCTTCCATTTTGCTCGTCTCACTTACGCAGGGTTGTGGGTGGCTTGAGCCCAATGTGGACTCCGGATCGGTGCTCTTCCAGGACGATTTTTCACGCCTGACGAGCGGGTGGGACCGTTATCGTGACGAGGTTTACGACGCAGATTACGTGGGAGATGCGTATCGCATCGCCGTTTTTAGGCCCGATACAGAGGTATGGTCACGGCCACACTTGAGTCTGTCGAACGTCCGCATCGAGGTGATTACAACAAAAGTGAGCGGCCCCGACGACAATCTATACGGGGTTATTTGTCGCTATCAGGATGCAGGGAACTTTTATTTTTTCGTCATCTCGAGCGATGGCTACGCCGGCATCGGGATGCATAAGCACGGAGAAGAAACCCTGCTCAGTTCCGACACCATGCAGCCAGCACATGTCATTCAGCGCGGGAATTCAAACAACCTCATTCGAGCTTCCTGTATCGACGAAGAGTTGAGCCTGCACGTCAACGATACCCTGGTCGCGAGTGTCCAGGCGTCAACTTGGAACGAAGGGGATGTGGGTTTAATCGTTGGAACCTATTCTCAGCCCGCAGTGGAGATCGTATTCGACAATTTTTCTGTACAAAAACCGTGAGTCTCTTGTTACATCGTTGGGTGAACTATGAAGATCTATCTCGACAGTGTCGGATGCCGATTAAATCAGAGTGAAATTGAGCGCATGGCGAGGCAATTTCGGCGCGCCGGACATACTCTGGTCGCCTCTCCGCAGGATTGCGACATCACCGTGATCAACACATGCACCGTAACCCATGCCGCAGCCGCAGATTCTCGAAGCATGGCCCGAAAAGCTCACCGTCGAAACCCAAAATCCAAGATTGTACTGACCGGTTGCTGGGTGAGCATGGAACCAGAATCCGCGCAAGCATTACCCGGTATATCCGCACTGATACCCAATAAAGACAAAGAACACCTTGTATCAGCGGTCCTCGATCTACCGATCTCCTTAATCGACACGCCATCCACGATTAGGACACCAGTTCCGGGAACCCGCAGACGAACGCGCGCTTTTATCAAGGTCCAGGACGGGTGCAACAATCGTTGTGCTTTTTGCATCACGACCGTGGCAAGGGGACACAGCCGTAGTGAACCGGTGATTCGTGTGATGTCGGATGTCCATGCCGCAATCGCGGGCGGCGCGAAAGAGATCGTGCTGACCGGCGTTCAACTCAGCGCATATGGCCGAGATCTCAATGATGGTACGCATATTGGCACCCTGGTCGCATCCATTCTTGCCGAAACGAGCATCCCGCGTATTCGGCTTTCGGCACTCGAACCGTGGGGGCTGCCCAAGGATCTCTTTTCCTTATGGGAAAATCCTCGCTTATGCCGGCAGTTGCATTTCCCCCTGCAATCAGGTTGTGAACGCACCTTGCGGAATATGGGTCGTCCTATCCGATCGACGGTCTATGCTCGTCTTCTCAAAAAGGCACGCAAATCCATCCCTGGCCTGGCGATTACCACGGATGTCATCGTCGGATTCCCGGGGGAGAGTGATCTAGATTTTAAAGAGAGCCTTGCCTTCATCGAGGAAATGGCTTTCAGCAGGATTCACGTCTTCTCATACTCACCTCGTCCTGAAACGCCCGCTTCTCGGCTACCAAACCGCGTCCCGACACCGATCGTGCGTGAACGCAGTCAGCAGGTTCGCCTGCTAGCGGAACACTCCGCGAAGGCGTTCAAATCGCAATTCGTCAACCATGTGTTGGACGTATTGTGGGAGTCGAGTCATCTCAAGGATACGAGGAACTGGGAGATCAAAGGCCTGACGGACAATTACATTCGAGTTCGAGCCCAAAGCGACAAGGAGCGCTCGAATCAACTCACACCTGTCCGCCTCTTGTCGGTCGATGGCGATGAAATGCTTGGAGAAATGGTCGTCTGACCGACCACAGATTCAACCACTTCCTGAATCAAGGTCAAAATGGGGTCAATGGCGCCCAAAGGTCTTACCGTCGAACGTAACAGGACCTGATCAAAAAACATCTTTCGGTGCATGCTACTCACCGGTATAATGATCGTATGTTGACAAAACAGAAAATCGAAGAAGATCTCAAAGACGCAATGTTGGCGCGTGACGAGGTCCGGAAGCGTACACTCCGCATGGTGCTCACCAGTGTTAAATTCGCGGAAGTCGAGCGACGTGGTCAACTCGACGAACCTACCCTGTTGAGCTTGATCCTGAAGGAAGTTAAATCGCGCAAGGAATCCATCGAGGAAGCCGAGCGCGCGAAACGTGATGATCTCATCAGTGCATTAAACGCCGAAATCGACGTTCTTCAAGCCTACCTTCCCCAACCCTTGACACACGCTGAGCTGAAGGAGTTAGCCCAAGCGGCAATCGAAGAAGTCGACGCCTCGGGCCCGTCCGACATGGGCAAGGTGATGAAATCGATCATGCCGCACGTACAGGGCCGTGCAGACGGCAAAGTCGTCAGCGAACTCGTACGCAATTTACTCAGCGAGATTTGACCTCGTCCCATGGATTCCCCTGAGAGCATTCGACCGTCCGCCGGCGAACGTCTTCGCCGAGCCTGGCACTCCGCCAGACTATGGCTGATCTTCATTTTCGGCCTCGTTGGAATAGTAGTCGTCATTTCCCTCCCACAATCGCAGGGTGATTCAACGTTCGTTCTTGAGGTCGGTGACGTGGCGCCCCAGGATATACGCGCCCCCTATGCTCTGTCCTACTCCAGTACAGTACTAACTGAAGCTGCACGCCAAAAAGCGGCTAATGAGGTGAGCGACATTTACGATCCACCGGACAGCAATGTTGCCCGCCAACAGATCGAACGCCTGCGTGCTGCGCTCGACTTTATCGACACCATCCGCGCTGATCAAAACGCAAGTATGGAACAAAAGGTGACTGATCTAACGTCCATGTTGGACATCGAGCTGAGTGAGGAAGAAGCGCTCTCCCTCTTGAACCTCTCCGATTCACGCTGGGAAGCTGTCAAACTTGAGACGACTTCTGTTTTGGAGCAGGTAATGCGCAGCGAGATCCGCGAGGGTCGCGTTGAAGAAGCCCGTCGCCGCGTGCCAGCATTGGTCAGCATTTCCCTACCACAAAGCCAATCTTCTCTCGTGAGTCACCTGGCAGCTGCCTTCGTGGCTCCGAACGCACTCCTTAACCACGAAGCCACAGAAGCGGCAAAGGCGTTAGCACGCCAGATCGATCCCGTTAGCAAGTCGTATGCTGATGGCGAAACGATCATCAGCCGGGGCGATCTCGTCACGGCGCTCCACATCGAGGGACTGCAAGCCTTTGGATTGCTCAAACCACCCGGTCGCTGGCAGACGATAGCCATTCGTGCCATGTTGGTTGTCCTCCTAGGAAGCGTCCTCACTGTTTACGCCAATCGTGTGCACAAAACACAGATCAGAAGCGTTCGTCTGGCGACTGTTCTGAGCCTGCTCTTTATCACTCTCGCATTGGCAATGCAACTCATGATCCCTAACCAAGCGGTGCTTCCATACGTTTTCCCAGCGGCAACGGTACCCATGTTGCTTTCAGTGCTGTTTAGTCCGGGGATGGGAATCATGAGTGCGATGGTCATCGGTGCGCTCGCCGGATTTATGGCGCCCCGTGGTCTCGAGCTAGGAATCTATACAATGGTCAGCGCGACGATGGCAGCGCTGGTCATCGAGCGTGCAGAACGACTTAGCTCGTTCTTCTGGTCCGGTCTGGCTGCTGCACTTTCTGCAGCCACGATTATCATCATCTTTCGATTTCCCGATCCAGCTACAGATCTGCTCGGAAAAGTCACCCTCCTAGGAGCCGCCGCACTGAGCGGGTTGCTCTCCGCAAGTCTCGCTTTCGGCCTGCTACTCCTGGTTGGTAACTTGCTCGGCATGACAACCAGCTTGCAGCTTATCGAGCTTTCCCGTCCTGATCACCCTCTCCTGCAAATGGTCCTTCGCAATGCACCCGGCACATACCAGCACAGCCTACAGGTCGCCAATCTCGTCGAACAGGCGGCACGAGCGATCGACGCCAACGCACTTTTGTCAAGGGTTGGCTCTCTCTACCACGACGCCGGCAAAGCCCTACGCCCTCAATTTTTCATCGAAAACCAAGTTCCGGGCCAAAACGTACACGAACAGCTTGACCCGAAGACAAGCGCGTCCCTCATCATTGGACACGTTCGAGATGGTCTCGACTTGGCTCGCAAACATCGTATTCCACAGCGTATTCAAGATTTCATCTCGGAGCATCACGGAACACTGCAAACAAGCTACCAGTACCGCGCTGCCCTTAAGGCAGCCGACGGCGATGAAAACCGCATCGACCCAACTGATTTTGTATATCCTGGACCCAAGCCGAGGTCCCGTGAAACTGCACTTCTCATGCTGGCCGATGGCGTTGAAGCCAAAGCGCGCGCAGATACTCCCGACAACGAAGATGAAATCGACAAGCTCGTACGTTGGGTGATCGAGGACCGCCTGGCCAAACGGCAACTTGATCGGACAGACCTGACCTTACGGGATTTGGATACAATACGGCGCTCGTTCGTAAGTACGCTCAAGAATATATATCACCCACGTTTACGATACCCGGAAACGGAAGTTGAAGGCGAATCCCATGATCTCGCCAAAATAAGGCAGCCCAAGCTGCCAAGCTCCTCAGAAGAATGAATTATCAGATTCACGTGCAAATTGATCATTCCACGCAAGAGACCTTCCATCATCTAGCGGATGTTGCGGAAGCAGCGCTAACACATGAAAATGCACCACCGGGGGGACTCACCCTCGTGCTCACGAGTGAAGAACACGTGCGCGATCTGAACCGACGCTTCGCGGATATTGACGAGACAACGGATGTGCTCTCTTTTCCTGATGGGAGTGTAGATCCCGAAAGTGGGAACCTCTATTTTGGTGACGTGGTGATCGCCCTGCCAGTGGCGAAAATTCAAGCACAACGCGCCTCCCATTCCATTCAAACTGAGCTGGCATTACTGACCGTCCATGGCGTCCTCCACCTTCTCGGGCATGTTCACGACGAACAGGAACATCGCCAAAAGATGTGGAGCTCTCAGGAAGCTATCCTGAAGCGAATGGGGTATGAAGTTAGAGCTTGGGGGGATTGGAAATGAGCTCACCACATCGAGCTCGGTCCCGTACGGCGGCTTTTCGCGCTGCGTTCGCCGGTTGGTGGTACGTTCTCCGCACCCAACGTAACGCCTGGATCCATGCACTGGCAACGATATTGGTGATTGGGATGGGAATCTGGCTACGTATAAACCGACTTGAATGGGTCGCTCTTCTACTGGCGATCGGTTTGGTCTGGCTGGCAGAGTTCCTGAATACTGCCCTGGAGGCCGTTGTCGACCTTGCCAGTCCCCAAGTTCATCAACTCGCTCGGGTCGGTAAAGATGTCGGTGCCGCGGCGGTGTTGATCTCCGCTATCACTGCGGTACTCATCGGGCTCTTGGTCCTAGGACCTCCTCTCTTGGCGAAACTAGGCACCCCATGAGTGGTTTATGTTGCACTCGCAATCGTGATCATCACGCAGGGAAAACCTCCCGCTTAAGATTGATTGCGAGCCAAGATGTTCTGTGCCATAATCCAAAAGTGATATTCCGATGTTTGAATTCTGCCAAGGGTTTCACATATGGTAGCGCAAATGCATATGGGTAAACTATATCGAGCGGCAACAGCGACGTTTGATTTTCTCAACCCTCCCCTTGCGTTAAGTGAATTGCTCCAACTGGCGGAGGAACTGCTTCAATCCGACCGCATAGCCCTCTACGAGTACGATGAGAGCGCTTCGAATTTCATTCCACGTTTCGCCTTTGGTATCTCGGTCTCAGATCTCGGACATGTGGCCTCATACGTTGATCACCCAGTTCTGCGTGACGCGCTATCAAAACGTCGTGCCGCATCGACCGACGAAGGCCAAGGGTCTTTCGCACTCCCTCTCGGACCTGGGACTGTCGCCTGCGCACCATGTATCACATCAGGTGTTACTGCCGGCTTGATCTTTGTGGCATCGGACACAAAGAAGATCTTTGAAGCCGAAGAGCTCACCATTCTCGAGGTCTTGGCGACCCGCGCCGCGGAAATCCTAACGCAAGCCAAACAGACAGAAAGCCAAAGCTTTCTCTTCCACAAGCTTTCCCTTCTCTACCAAGCCAGTCATGCCATCAGCGGCACGAAGGATCGACAAGAAGCGATTCGACAAACCGCCACGCACCTGCTGAAAGCGACGGCCGGTGATGTCTGCGAGATTATGGTTTACGATGATGGCGGCAGCAGCCAGACAACCCGCTTCCGCCAACAGTTGGGTAAGCCTATGCAAGCTACCGTCACCCTGTTGGGTGACGAACCCATGCCCGAATATCCCGCCCACGAGAAGGCCATTCGCAGTCTTCAACCAGACTTTCTTAGCCTCTCACCGCCCATCGGATCCTCAACGGACATCGCAATGTTACAGACAGAGGGCATCCACGCATCTGCGATCTTCCCCCTCGCCACCGGTAGCGAAGCCTTGGGGATTGCTCGGGTACTCTACAACCAACCGGGAAAACAGTCCGACGATCAAGAAATGGAGCTTGCTCAAGCAATCGCCAACATCGGCGCTGTGGGTATCCAAGACGCTATTCATCTGGAGACGTCTGAAGCGAGAGCCAGCCAACTTCAGGTTTTGAGTGAGATTGGCCGCGAGATGACCTCCTCGCTCAATTTGGAGACAGCGCTTGAGAACGCAATGTTGAATACCCAGCGCTTGTTCGACGTCGAGGCATGCGTTCTCTTTTTACTCGACGAGTTGGGCGATAAATTGGTCCTCAAAGCCAGCGGTGGGGGAAAAGTACGCATCCGAAATGTCGCCATCCGACTCGAAGAAGGGATCGCCGGTTGGGTAACACGCAACCAGAAGCCTTTGATCGTTAATGACGTACGATCCAATCCCCTATACCATAGTGCCATCGATGGACAAACCGGTCTGCTGACCACCTCGATCTTATGTGTTCCTTTAGCACAACGCAATGAGGTCTTGGGTGTGATCGAAGCCATCAATCACCCCAACGGCGCTTTCAGTGAAGGCGATCAACAATTACTCTCCTCCGTAGCTGCCTGGGCCGCCGTTGCAGTGGATAACGCCAACCTATTCCAACGCGTAGCCGATGAGCGTAGTCGACTCGAAGCCACGCTGGTGGAAACGGCCGACGCTGTCGTGATGACCGATATCGCAGGTCGAATCTCACTCGTCAATAAAGCGGCTAGCCAGGCTTTCCGAATCAACCCAGAACGCGCAATCGGTCGTATGGCGAACGAGGTATTCCCAGGTCACCCATTGGGCGATTTGTTTTTGGATCAGACTATCACGCTACCCATCAGTCAAGAGGTCACCACACCCGCCGATCGAACACTGTATGCCACAATAAGCGAGATAACGGATGTCGGCCGCGTCGCCGTCATGCAAGACATCACCGCCTTGAAACAGATCGACCGCATGCGATCACAGCTCTTGGGCACTGCAGCTCACGACCTGAAAAACCCTCTGAACGCTATTCGTTTGGGTGCGGATCTGCTCATGGATGCTGACCTCAACGAACAGCAGCATAAAGCGCTTAACATGATGCAGCGCGCTACGGAGAGCATGACCAACCTAATCACCGCCCTCTTGGAGACAATCCGCGTCGAGTCCACAGCCAATATCGTCTACGAACCATGCCAGATCAACGATCTCATCCGTCATGCGATCGAAGACCTGCGTCCCCTTGCCGAAGCCAAAAAGCAGACTATTCGTTACCATCCTCCTGAGGAGCCTCTGCTCATCTTGGGAGACCCGAGTCGGTTAAACTCAGTTATGAGCAATCTAATGAGCAACGCCGTTAAGTTTACCCAAACCAACGGGGAAATCGACATTGGTGTCACGTGGGACGTTGATAACGTTGTCATCAGTGTCAAGGACAACGGCCCGGGAATTCCGGAAGAAGAAATTCCCAGAATCTTCGATCATCTCTTCCGCGGCAGGATCACGGTTGAAGATCCCGATAATCCCATCGAAGGAACAGGCCTTGGTCTAGCGCTCACAAAAACTATTGTTGAACAACATGGTGGACGCGTCTGGGTCGAGAGCTCTGAAGGGGACGGCAGCACTTTTGTATGTTCGCTTCCGAGAGAACCTACCTCAAAGACAGGTTCGCTTCAAGCCTAATCCCTAATTGCACGCCTAATCACATAGTTCATTTAGAGATTCCCAAGCTTCTCATATGCCCCCAATCGGACATGATAAGATTCATAGGAATCACCATGTTATTTATGCGGGTGACCAATGGTAGGTAAAAGGAGGAGCATTCTTTGTCAAAGGTGAGATTCCACTTTGGTACGGTAGGTTCGCCGCGATCGACGCCTAAAAAACCCGGTGGTTCTATCGGAACGGTATTGCATCTTTCACAACAAGGTCTTAAAGCTGTTGAACTGGGTTGGGTGCGATCGGTTCGCGTATCTGAGAAGAAATGTGCGGAGATCAAGTTGACCGCGGATCAAGAGGGTGTCCTGGTAAGTGTACACGCACCCTACTTCATCAATCTCAATGCGGACGAGGAGGAATGGCCGAAAAGCCGCAAGCGCCTCATGGATGCAGCCTACTTCGGTCACCTAGCCGGTGCCTCCGATATTGTCTTTCATCCCGGATCCTACTTCGGACAATCAGCGCAAGAAGTGCTCGATGTGGCCATCCCTCGTTTACGTGGATGCGCCGATGAATTGAGAGCAGCCGGTAATCCAGTCACCCTCCGCCCTGAGACGATGGGAAAGGGCGCCTTGCTAGGTTCCTTGGAAGACACGCTTGCCATGTCACAAGAGATCGAAGGCGTCGAACCTTGCCTCGACTTTGCACATCTTCACGCCAGGGCAGGGGATGGCAGCCTTAACACCTACGAAGCATGGTGCGATGTCCTTCGCACCTACAAGAAAGCCCTGGGTGCTGGCGCTCTAAAGCGGTTACATTGCCATCTGTCAGGTATTCAGTATGGTCCAAAAGGGGAACGTAATCACCTCATGCTCGCCGATTCCGACTTCGATCTAGACGGCTTGCTTCGAGCACTCGAAGACTTCGCATGTTCAGGCAGGATATTGTGCGAGAGCCCGGAGGACATGGACAAGGATGCACTCGTGATCAAGTCCGTCTGGGAACGCATCAGCGGGATCGGCACCTAAGGATACGGCTTCGCATTCTGCGTAGTATGGAGTGAGACGACCTCCCCTCGTGGTCTTTCGCCTATTCCTAGCCACCCCCCAGAACTCCCAGGGCAGGCTGTCTGGCATACACTGGTTAAATTCAGACATGCGCTGCACTCGACGTGACGGTTTTGTCAACGCCGGATCCGAAAGTCAACACCTGCCTCGTGGTATGCCGAATCGAAGCAATCTCCCGGATGCAAGTGGGAGATTGCTTCGCCTTACTAGGCTATCTGGGATTCCCTGATGATCCCTGGGGAGTTCAAAGCTCATAGGAAGAGGCAGGTGTCATGATCTCATTCTGCTCACTCGGCTGCCGATAAGGTCTTGTCTCATCCGCATCTGGCCGATCCTTCATCGGTTTTGCCGCACCCACCCACACGGCTTTCAAATGGCCATCTTCCAACCGATTGGCGCCCACCATTGCAATCATGCCAATCTTAAGATCTCCGAAGTCGTTCACGCTCCCATCCCTTGACCGATAGATCGTCTCATCATCCACATCAAAGGTCATCCGGTCACCATTTCGTTTTTCTATCGTGAAAGAGCGAACTCCAAGATCGACAATACGCCCAGCGGCGCGAACGTCCACCCCGGTTCCGGGGAGGTCACTCGGATAGCCGGCTGCTACGACGACGGCAACCAATGTGCCATCTTCCTGCTCGCGGGCGCCGACGATGGCAATCATCCCCTTCTTGAGATCATGGATGTCCTCGATCGATCCACCGCGACTCACAAAACGCGTCCGCTCATTGGTTATAAAGCTGACCGCCATACCATCTTTGGTTGAAATGGTGAAGGTGTCCTGACCAGGAACCACATTGGTGATTTCGCCTTTGAAGCGCTTGAGCTTCGGCAAATCTTCCTTGTTTGCTGCGGCCACGAGGAGCGCCAGTAGAGACCCGTCCTCTTGTTCCACAGCGACCACTGCAGCGACCATTCCGGGCTCGAGATCCTTTACCCCTTGAATGGATCCATCGCGGCTGCGGAATCTCGTGTGCTCATCGGTCTCGAAGACCAACACCTGGCCATCTTGCTTCTCGAGCGAAAAGCTTCCACCAGTCGAATTTACTTCCGTGATCTCTCCGACGGCTCGCACAACTTCACTTTCTCCACGAAACCGCCCCGAACCGACCACCTTCGCCAGCAGCGTTCCGTCGTCCTGCTTAATTCCAATCACGATCGCCAGTTTGCCTTCATCGAGATCTTCTAGGCCCTTCACAGAACCATCCGGACTACGAAATCTCGTCTCTTCATCGACAAGAAATCGAAGCTCCTCCCCAGCCTTGGTATGGATGACAAACGCGTTTGCACCAAGATCAACTTCTGTGATCTCCCCAAAAACTCGCAGCCGGTCAGTCGGTCTTTCCTCTTCCGCATTGGCAACCGAAAGCGGTGTCAGGGAGAGAGCCAGGAGCAACAAAACGATCTTCGATACATTACCTTTCATCACACACCTCCAAGTTTCGAATTCGTCCTGACCGAATTGTGCTCGCTGGAGGCAAAATGGGAATGTAAGCAATGTAAATTCTCTGTAAAGCCAAGATGTGAAAATTGCAGTATCTGGGAGTTTAAATCGAAAACTTGATAAAAAGATCCTGGAGTCTAGAAGGTACGCGAAACAACTACTTTCTTTCTGTTACTCTGCTGTGGTGTCGTAGCGCCGAAGTGCCCTCATTCTGTTGGAAACTCGATCTCCTCTCTTCCAAGCAACTTGTCATGAATACGTTCCACCACGATTTCCAGATGTTTGGGTTTGTGGACATAATCGAGATCGTCCGTGCGTAAAGTCAGCACTGGACAGAGATCGAAACCCACTAACCACTCTTGATAATATAACTCCAGCAATTCCAGGTACTCTGCCGTGATCCCTTTCTCCATCTCGCGACCCCGGCTACGGATACGATCCAACAGAACAGATACGGGTGCTCTCAGGTAGATGAGCAAGTCGGGCGAGGGCAGTTCCCCAACTACCAGGTCGAACACTCTGCGATAGGTCCTAAAATCTCTTTCACTGAGTGTCCCCATGTTGAGCAATGCACGTGCGAAGATCTCCGCATCCTCATAGATGGAACGATCGATGATCGCAGACTGCGAGGAATTTGCCAGCGTACGGTGTTGCTCGGCCCGATGGCCAAGAAAAAAGATCTGCAAATGAAAAGCCCATGCTCCCATCTCTGCATAGAAATCCGAAAGATAGGGATTGTCCACGACTGATTCGTAAGCCGTCTGCCAACCCAAACGTTTTCCCAACCGCTCCGTGAGAGACGTCTTTCCACAGCTGATGTTTCCGGCGACGAGCACGAAGTGTTTTGCCATCGGATATTTGCCCTCCATTTCTTGATATCAGAGTCAGGAGAAAAAGCGGGAACCAATCGCATCCACACCGACTTCGATTCTGGACACCGTCGCGACTACGATCAACGACGATCATTCTAGCACAGGAATTGCAGACGCTTAAACCAAGAACCCAAGCAAGATCTGCAATCATTTTCGTGCATGAATCCTCGATAGAACTGCTTGGGTGACACGATACGAATTCATGATTGCATAAATTCATCTCACCTGCACCCGTGACACCCAAGCCCGTCAGCCAGGAGAAGTCCGTAAAGATGCCCGAGATCAATAGGTTAATGATCGGTCGGGCATGGGAGCCCGCTCTGTAATTCCGGTGGTATCGCCGACTTTCCGGGAACGCACGATGGTAAACCACCAGGCTCATAGCTCAAGGGTGCTGAAGCACCCTTTCTTAGAGTCCGCAGGGCTTTTAGGGCTGAGCCTAACCATGAACGGTTGAGCGGATCGAGGACGCAATCATGACTTCGAAACCAATTGTTCCAATTCCTGCAGAAATGGGGTCTTCGCCTGACCTGAGTGTAGACGAAGGATGCCACTTCCACTGCTCACAGATTCTAAAGATAGTCCACAAATCTCTCGAGAGAATACACTTCTTGCTTCTGAGAACTGGAGCCGGTGAGAATCAAACGATCCCTACATCTGATTCACGCAGGGACCGTCGACTATGATTGATGCGCCATGTCTAACAGCTCTGGCCTACTCAAGAAGTAAATCTCGTATGGCTGCTTTCTGTTCCTCGGTGAGATTAAGACCCTCCAGGAGTTCGCCATCTTTCGAAAGGATGCTTTCTCCTAGCCCGGAGTGACGCCACATCTTGAGGTCCTCCTCCATGGGCGACCCCACCGTATCACGGCGAACAATCTTCCCATCTTCCATCAACAACACCCGATTCGTCTTCCGAGCCACGGAGGGATCATGTGTTACCACCAGGAAAGTGGTCCCTTGGCTGGCATTCAATTCACGCAGCAAGTCCATCAATCCTGCCCCCGCCTTGGTGTCCAGGCTTCCCGTGGGCTCGTCGGCGAGTACGAGTGGAGGATTGTTGGCCAGGGACCGCGCAACTGCCACTCGTTGACGCTCCCCACCAGAAAGTTGATTTGGCAGGTGATTCATACGATCCTTAAGACTAACAAGGTACAAGAGTTCTTCCGCACGCTCCCGTCTACTTTGTGACTCCCGATAGCCGATCATCGGCACCTCAACGTTCTCAACTGCGGTTAGGGTCGGGAGCAAATTGTGCAGCTGAAACATGAATCCTACTGTACTCGCCCGAAAACCGTCCTTGTCTCTAATTTCCGTCAGATCAAATCCGTTAACAAAGACCTCACCGCTGGTGGGTAGATCCAACGCGCCGATGATATTGAGCAGGGTGCTTTTGCCGCTTCCGCTCGGACCCATCACGGTTACTAACTCCCCTGCTTTGATGCGCAGATTCACGTCGTCCAGCGCACGTATTTCTTCCCCATCGCCATAAATCTTCGTTAGATTGATCGTCTCAATAAGCCACTTTTCTGACATCGTATTCACCACGTTCTATCCGATGACTATCCTATGCCACGAAGCCCACAATCCATCGCCACTCATGATCCGATCTCCACATCGACAAACGCCGTCATACCCCAACGGATCTCCTCGGGCAAGGCGTCCAATTCGATCACCACTGGATAGTTGACGCCCGACCCCTCGGCGGCCTTCAAACCTATACTATTCACGGTACCGGTAGTGACAACATCCGGTAACGCATCAAAGGTGATGATGGCTTTATCCCCTACATTCACCTGCGTGACGTCTATTTCATTGAGATCCGTCGTTTCGATGCGTAAATCCTGCAACTGCGCGAGCAACAAAACCGGTTGACCAGGGGCAACCCACTCATTAGCACGCACGTGTAGCTCCGTGATAAAGCCGGAAAACGGTGCGGTAACGATCAACTGTTCGAGCGCCGCTTCAGCCGCAGCGACTAGCGCTTCAGCGTTCGCCAGACGAGCCTTGGCCAACTCAAGGGCTCGGGAATCCGGACCGTCCTTAACCCGCTCCCAATCCATTTCTGCTTGTTGCACTTGTGCCTCGGCGAGCGCCACCTCGGCGTCCAGCAAGCCTTGCTCGACCTCGGTTGGATGGCCGGTGTACCAATTGAGATTGCGAAGGATAGAATCGCGTTTCGACTGCGCAGCTGCCAGTTGCGAGAGCGCCAACGCTCTAGCTGGGCTGTCCTTCGATCGGTTCTCCACGCGTTCAAATGCCGCCTCTGCGCGATCAACTTCATTCTCCGCTAAGACCAGATTTGCACTCGCAGCGTCCAGGGTGGCCTGGCTTGCACGGTTTCCCTCCTGACGAACCGAATGGTTGTAGATGGCATCTTCCAAAGCATCACGCGACTGCGCCAGGAGCATACCCGTCTGAGCGCTGACCATATCTGCCTCCTCAATGAGGATATCCAACGCTTGTTGGGCACCGATCTGCTCCAGGCGTGCTGCAGCCAGATTGGCTTCCACTTGCTCACGACCTTTCAAGCGGATTAACTCCTGACCTTCTTCAACCCAATCGCCTTCCGAGACGAGTGTCTCCTCCACAATCCCAGCGATCGGTAAGCTAAGCATCGCCCACTTTCGTGGCACGACTACCCCCGTGGCACTGACGATCGGGACGAACACCGCTTCAACATCGGTTTCGACATCCGGAGTCGGTGAATTATTACCACCACAAGCCGAAAGGAGTAATCCGGCAACAAACATCAAACTCAGAAATTTCATACGATTGGACCGAAGCATCATGATCGAACCTCCAAGCGTGCACCGCATCACAAAATCCTGGTGAAACAGCCACGCAATTGTTGTCTAAATATGCCCCTCACTCATAACGTATCGCCTCGACAGGTTGAAGTCGAGTGGCGCGGTAAGCAGGATAAAGACCTCCGAGAAGACCCAGAAATAGCGCAACCGCCATGGCACGAGCAAACACCTCCAGACTCCACCCGGGCGATACAGCCCCACCGACCATGGGTACGTAACTGAGTAGTTCGACCAGGCCCAGCGCGACCGCGATCCCCAGCACGCCGCCCAAGATGCCGAGCAGTAACGCCTCATTCATGATCATCGCCAGGATGCGGCGCCGCTGCCAACCCAACGCTCGCATCACCCCAATCTCACGGGTACGCTCATAGACCGCCATGAGCATAGTGTTCAGTACTCCTACGCCCCCCACGAAAATCGCCAAGAAAGAGATACCGTTCATCATCTGGTCAACATTTTCCATATCCGGCATTTGCTCGGCAAACTCTCCGGTAAGCGTAGCGTGCGCTTCTGGGATTTGGGTATTGATCTTCTCAACAGTCGACCGGGCTTGTGCAGGGTCGTTAAGTTTCACGCCATAAAGGGTCACTTTTCGTGGACGACCGGCGTAGCTCTGAGCATCTCGCAAGCTAATGATCCCACCCAATTCCTCCCAACCGACACCACTCTCATAGATACCGACGATTCGGAAGCGAGTGCCGCCCAGGTCGATCGTCTCCCCAGGTGATTTATTTAAGGCTTCCGCCATCACGCTCCCGAGCATGATCTGATGGTTGCTGGTTAGGGTAGTCCCCTCGACGACGCGATATTTTTGAATAGCGAATTCATTGGGCGCAAGTCCAAATAGCAGGAAGAAGGTTCCCTCTTCAGGCATGAGGACCGCCGTCATGATCATGCCGCTCACGCTTTCCACTTCCGGCATGGCTGCGATTTTGTCGCCAATCCGTTCGTCCAAGGCACTCAAGCTTGTATCTGCGATGTCCGCCTGACGGATCATGATTTCAACATCCGCGCCGATAGCTACATTGGTGAGATCCGAAGCTGCACCCTGAACCACCCCCTCGAGAGCCATGATCGATCCCACCGTAATACTTATTGCTCCCAAGGTCAGGAACGTGCGGGCTGTACGCTGCCACAGGCTCTGTAGCGCCATCCCTCCAAAGGGTAGCCGTCGCGATCTCTCGCCCGTGCTCCCACCCTCGTAACGCAGAGCTTCAACCGGCTGTAACCGCGAAGCCCGCCATGCAGGATACAAGCCACCGAACAATCCGAGCGTCATGACAACCACAAATGCCTGGCCCAGCAGGCCGGGCCGGATGTTGGCGACTGAAACACCAAATAAGTTTGCACCCTCCGCCAAACCATAAAGCATCAACCAACCCAATCCTATCCCCAGAACCCCACCAGCCAATCCGACAATCATCGACTCAGCGAGGATCATGAACAACACTCGCTTGCTGCTCCATCCCACCGCTCGAAGGACCCCGATCTCGCGTGTTCTCTCGAAGACGGACATGAGCTGGCTGTTCATCATGCCGATGCCTCCAAGCACAATAGCCAACCCAGCGATCACCCACACGTAAGCCTTGAGCATATCGCCCATGAGTTGTTTGTCTGCATAATCATCGGAAGTGCTCAGTGATAAATCAGGCCATCGCCGAGCAACCCGGCGTTCGAGGCGGTCGTGCAAGTCAACATCTTTTAGTTGAATATAGAAGATGCTGACCTGGCGAGGTTTACCAAGAAGATCTTGAGCCTCTGGTAGGAGAAGAACAGCGCCGGAGTCTTCAAAACCGTCCCCCGTCTCGTAGGTCCCAACCACCCGATAGACGGTATCGGTCACTCTCAGCGAATCGCCAACCTGCTTATTGAGTGCCTCCGCTGCCGAGTTGCCGAGGAGAAGCGGCTTCCCGCGCACCTTGGATACTTCACGGTCGTTCAGAGACAACCCATCGATGATTTTAAAGCGCGTGAGGATAAAGCTGTCCTGCGGATATCCGAAGACAAAGAAGATCGGCAAACTTTCTGTTTGCACGAACCCCTGAAGCATACCACTGACTTGAGCTACCTCGGACATCGCCGCCAGTTCATCCCCGATCTCCTCGTCCACAGAACTGAAACTGATATCAAAAGAATTCGGTTGGCTGAGGATCAGATCCGCTTTGGAGCCGGTCAGCATGGCGTTATAACCGCCCTCCAACCCATCTGCAAGAGCTCCAAGCGCGATGATCGCTGATACGCCAATGCTAATTCCAAGCACCGCCAGAATCGTGCGCCCCTTACGTCTTAGCAAATTCTTGAGAATCACTACCCTTACACCTGTACGATAAGAATTAACCCTCTTGAATAAGGATTCGAAATCAATGTGCCTAAAGTATACGTCGAGAAAGTTTCGTTGCTCACCTTTTATGGCAATTGTCTGGTAGCTCTCAGGTCGCTGTCCGGTGTATTTCAGATAATTCTGGCAAATGACAGGGGAGAGCTTCTCCAGTGGGTTGTACCTTCGCACTCTCGCTCACTGGGGATGGGCAGAACGATTCCCATGTCTACCGCATGCTTTGTGGGCGACCCTACTGGATAATAGGCGCCATAAAACGCGGGCGACCGTGCTGCAGGTTATTCGTGTGAAGAAATTCAACGTATGGGAACATTCTTGCGGGTTGTACAGACCTTCTCACCTACCTCAACACTCACTAAACCCGCAGGCGTAACACTTTCGACAACCCTCCTCCCGAACTACTGCAGCGGCGCCGCATTCAGGACAAAGGTCACCGAAGCGGAAAGGTTGCCGTTCTGGCGCATCCAAGGCTTCAGGTGCTAACTCCATGACGCCCGCATGCGGATTGTCTGCCAAGAAGGCGGCCAACGCTTGCGCTAATCCGTCCGGGAGTGAGAGCACGCGGCTAGGTCCAAATCCAAGTGGACGCCCTCCACCAATGCCCGCTAACTGGCGCACCACCTCCGCCATCCGATCTCGCGGGGAAACGGGTGAGGCGACACGCAGGATGTAGGAGATCAGCCGGCCGATCGCCTCCGACACAGCCGCAGTCGCCGATCCGGCCTTGGCAGTTGTAATGAAGACCTCAAATGGTTGTCCACTGCCATTCTGATTGATCGTTACAAAGGCTTTTCCCAGTGGTGTTTGGATCTGATAGGTACATCCGTCGAGACGCATTGGACGCGGCTTTTTTCCCTGCATCCACATTTGAAGTTGCGTAGGGGCCGATAAAGATTCAGTTTGCCCCGCCGTCTCCCTGGTCTCAAGCACAACTCTCTGCCTCGATCCGGTCACATAGACTGTCAGACCTTTACAACCCAACTCCCAGGCCAGCATATAAGCTTGAGCAACGTCATCCTCGCTGGCCTCCGCCGGGAAGTTTATTGTTTTGCTCATGCTATTGTCGACAAAACTCTGGAGTGCGGCCTGCATCAAGACGTGCTCTTCTGCGTTAATGTCCTGTGATACGACAAAGACCTCTTTGACATCTTCCGGAACTTCGTCCACCCCCTGGCACGATCCGGTCTCGAGGACTCGGTCAATAACTTGCCGACGCTGTTCCTCGTCCAGATCTGCTTCCAATAAGGTTCTCTCGAAAAGTGGGCTGGTATACGTAAGACGAAGGTCTGAACCCTTATCGTCGACGTGGCGGTAATATGCCAATGCAAACACGGGTTCACAACCGTATCCTTCACAGCCCGCAACCGTTGCGATCGTACCCGTTGGCGCCACGGTGGTTTGTGCAGCATTGCGAATTCCGGACTGCTTGATCCCAGTAACCACCTCTCCCCAATCGATCACCGGCCGATGAAAGTCCAATTGATAAGGCTTTAGAGGACGCGGTGGCTCCCAGCGCAGGTCATCCGGATCGTAAATGCTACCCTGAATGGCAGGGAATGGGCCTCGTTCACCTGCTAATTTGACGCTTTCTCGCATGCAATGAAAACGAATGAACTCCATCAATTGGGCTGAGAATTCCTGTGCTTGAACTGATCCATAACGAATTCCGATGTGATACATCAAATCGCCGAGACCCATGATGCCCAGCCCAATGCGTCTAGCTCGGTGCGCCGCCTCTTTTAACGCTACCACCGCAGGAACATACATGTTCGCAGAGACCACATCGTCTAAAAAACGCGTGGCCTGTGACACACTCCTTTGTAGCATACTCCAATCGACGGTTCCTTCAGGTCCGAAATGCTGCGCCAGGTTGATCGAACCCAAACAACAATTCTCATAGCTCCCCAACCACTGCTCACCGCAAGGATTGGTCGCTTCGAGATCGTAGAGATGAGGGAGTGGGTTGTCGCGATTGGCTGTATCTAAAAACAACACCCCGGGCTCACCGTTGTGATGTGCCTGGAATACGATTTTTGCCATCAAATCCCGTGCACGTAACCGTTTATGGACCCGAATTGGAATTCCCAGACGTTCAGCCTGTTCCAGCGATCCGTGAAAGTCCTTATATTCCGGAGCGCTCACGTCAGGAAACCGTAGCTCCCACCAGTCGTCCTGCCGAACAGCTTCCATAAATGCATCCGGTATGCTGACGGAGATATTGAAATTGGTGATTGCATTCTCGTCGGTTTTGCACGTGATGAAATCTTCGATGTCCGGGTGATCAACCCGTAGGACTGCCATGTTGGCGCCTCTGCGGGTGCCGCCTTGCGCGATCTCACCAAAGGCCTGATCGTACACCCTCAGGAACCCGACGGGACCCGTGGCCTCACCGGCTGACGATTTAACCAAGGATCCTTTTGGCCGCAAGCGAGAAAAAGTAAACCCATTGCCACCGCCGGTCTGTTGGATCAGTGCGGCATCACGTAAGGTCTGAAAAATTCCCTCAGGACCCCGACCCATATCGTCGGAAATTGGGAGGACAAAACAAGCAGCTAACTGACCTAAAGGGGTTCCAGCTCCAGTAAACGTTGGGGAATTCGGCAAGAACCTCTTTGAAACCAGTAGTTCGTAAAATTGTTTGGCGACAGCATCTCTATCGCCGCCCCAAGCCTCTTCCGCGCTCGCGACGTGAGATGCGACACGCCAGAACAGTTGCTCGATCGTCTCATTCGGCTCACCGTGCTCGTCCCGCCGAATGTATCGTTTCAATAAAACAGTGCGCGCGTTATCTGAAAGCTTAGCGGTTCTCAATTCCTCTGGAACAGGATATTGAGAGTGTTGCTGTTGTTTATCTACATGAATGTCGATCTCACGACCAGTCGTGTCTAACATCCCAATCTCCTCCTACAGATCGAACAATCACAAACTCATGCGCTTGAAGTGAATTTCATCCCCCAGCTTTTGAAACAACTACGCTTCTAGAAGTCGATCGATCTCTTTACGTATCGCTTTCAAATCGTCTAATCCCAGATAGACGATCGCATACCGAATGTAGGCGATGAGATCCATTTCCTTCAGACCCGAGATCGCCATGTCCCCAATTACACGCGAGGAGACTTCTGCTTTGCCCATCCCTTGCAGGGTGGATTCAATCTCACCTATGAGTCGGTCGATATCGGCGGCGGACACCGGTCGTTTTGCGCAGGCGATACGAATCCCGCGCGCCAATTTTTCCCGATCGAAATCCTCTCTGGTCCCGTCTGCTTTGCTTACTAAAGGTGTCGCCAGTATGGCGCGCTCAGATGTGCTGAAACGTTGTTCGCATCCCATACAGACACGGCGTCTACGAATACCGCCTCGTGAATCGTGGGAAGTGTCGATCACTCGTGTCCTCTGGCTGCTGCAATAAGGGCAGCGCATGAATGCCACCTTTGACTAGCACAACCGTTCGGCGCCAGATGTTGGGCACCTCTAGCATATGCGCCCGATATCTACGGTGCGAGGGTGGAAATTGTACACGAGCCGCATGGACTGAGCAAGAGTTTCCTGCTTTGCGAACCTTAAAAATATTAGTACCCTGGTCATATGTCCCCAGACGCGGCAGATCGGCGCCGGGAGGAGGAAACCGACGCCGGTCTGCCTGCAATCGGGATCACCAGATACGCCGGGCGGCAAACGGCCTTTCTGGTATCCCAAGTTAAGACGGTGTGGCGGCCTTGAGCCGACACCGTCATCGTCGGCGTAAGAAGGCCGGTATGTCGAGGTCGTTGACGTCAAAAGCTTGCGGCTGAAACTCTTCCTGCATTTCCTGGCTTATCTCGGCTTTCGACGCTTTCGCCTCTGTGCGACTTCGCGGACGACGGACGGCGCGCCGCACGCCCGTCGAACGCTCGAAACCCGTCGCGATCACGGTTACGCGAATCTCATCGCTCATGTTGGAATCGATAACCGCGCCGAAAATCAGGTTGACGTCCGGATGCGCAGTTTCTTTAATAATGGCGGCAGCTTGATTGACCTCGAACAACGCCAGGTCTGGACCTCCAGTTACGTTGAACAGAATCCCTCTGGCACCATCGATGGTGATGTCCAACAGGTGGCTAGAAATCGCCTGTTCCGCGGCGACGCGCGCCCGTTCCTCACCCGATGCTTGACCCACCGCCATCAACGCCGCACCCCCCTCCGACATGATCGTCCGCACGTCCGCGAAATCGAGGTTGATCAAACCAGGGATGGTGATCAACTCACTGATTCCCTGGATACCTTGGAACAGGACGTCGTCGGCGAGCTTGAACGCCTCTTGCAAACTCGCACGCTTATCCGCGATCTGCAACAGGCGATCATTCGGGATTACGATCAAAGTGTCGACATGTTCTTTGAGACTGTTGATCCCCAACTCAGCCGTTTGCCGACGCTTGGCACCCTCAAACGTAAATGGACGAGTGACAACCCCGATCGTCAAGGCGCCGACCTCCTTGGCGATCTGCGAGATAATCGGCGCAGCTCCCGTCCCGGTACCTCCGCCGATACCCGCGGCGATGAAGACCATGTCTGCGCCCTTGAGCACCTCGTATAGATCTTCGGCCGACTCTTCGGCCGCTTTCTGCCCAATTTCTGGATCACCCCCTGCCCCCAGACCTCGTGTCAGCTTATCACCTATACGCACACGGGTCGGCGCATTCGACAGCAGAAGCGCCTGTGCGTCGGTATTAACAGCTACAAACTCGATGCCCGCCAAGCCTTCTTCGATCATTCGGTTGACCGCGTTGCTGCCACCCCCGCCAACACCGAGAACCATGATCCGGGCAAATGACTCCATTTGGGGTACAGGTTGCATTGTTTCCTCCTCTAGCACGTGTTTTCAAAGCGCTCGTAAGATCCGCGAGCATCCAGCACGACACCCATGCGGCGAAGTGAGGTCCGTGCTTTATTGCCTAACTCGTATCGTAGCGATCTTTCTTTTCGTAACATCATTCACTTCCAAAGAAGCAAGTTTTATGCCGTCATCCAGGTAAAAGACGCCGGAAAAAATCCGCAGCTCGGCTCAAACTGATGCGGGGAACCTGAAAGCCTCCATATCCCTCCGCTGCCAATTCTGCATCCAGCATCTTCGACCAGTTCAATAAGCCCAAGCTGGCTGAAAAAGCCGGCGACTGCAAACGATCCGCAAGGCCAAGAACACCTTCAGGTTGGGCTGTACGAACAGGATGTTGCAGAGCTTGTGAGGCTACCTCTCGGATCCCTGGTAGAAGGCTTGTACCGCCGGTGAGCACCATACCTGCCGGTAACAATCCGTCGTAGCCACTGCGCTTGATCTCCTGCCGTACCAGCGTGAACAATTCATCGACACGCGGTTCGAGAATCGCAGCTAAATCCGCACGCTTAATCTGCACCGCCCGTTCTTCTCCGAATGGCCGTACCGTGAAACTCTGATTTGGATCCACTGCAACCGGGTGTGCGTGTCCTTGGCGAAGCTTCACCGATTCGGCCGTCTCCTGTGGCAAGTGCAGCCCTTGGGAGATGTCGTTCGTGAGATGTTCGCCACCCACAGGGATCACTGCCGTGTGCCAAACCGCTCCCTCGATGTAGATGGCGATGTCCGCCGTGCCACCACCAACGTCGCAGACAACTACGCCCATTTCCCGCTCGGTTTCTGTTAACACCACGCTCGCCGAAGCGAGGGAACCAAGTACCCAGCCATCCACTGTTACGTCTGCGGCTTCGATGCACTTCTCCAAGTTCCGCAATGCTGTGGCCCCCGCGGTGACAACATGGGCTTCAACTTCCAATCGATAGCCATGCATTCCAATTGCAGATTTAATCCCATCTTGTCCATCGACGACGTAACCCCTTGGGATTACGTGGATGATGTTTCGGTTATAGGGTACGGCGACTGAGCGCGCAGCCTCGATGGCCCTGTTCACGTCGTCGTATCCGATCGTCCGTCCTGTGATACCCGCCATTCCCTTGCTGTTCAAAGACGAGACTTGAGCACCGGAGAGACTCACCAACGCCGAAGAAATCTCATAGCCAGAAGTACGCTCGGCTTTATCCTTAGAAGCTTGCACGGCACGTGCAACACCCTCCAGGCTGATCACGCCACCCTTGCGCATCCCTTGCGAAGGCACGATGCCGACTCCGATCACCCGGATCTGTCCCTCCGCGCTTAGGTGACCGACGAGCGTACAAACCTTCGTCGTGCCCACATCGATCGCGACATAAATCGGGTCGTCCGCGCCGATCAGGTTCGCCACCTGGCTCACCTCTCCACTCGATAGTAGGCCGCTGCCTGGTTTTCAAGACTAACCAACGTCACTTGCACCTCTTTTTCAGCCAGCGCTTCAACAAGAACGCGATACACCCGCACTTTCATCGCCATGTCCCCCTCCTCACCGAAATAGACCATCCACCCATGTGGATCTTTGAATCCGAAACCATGGACAGTGTCATATTGCAGAGGGCTCACATCCTTTAATTCGTGGCTGAGCACGATCGCATTGCGAATCAAGTCCGGTGAGATGACTGGCTCCAATGCCTCCTGGTGAATATTAAGGACCGCTGTATTGGTCTCAACCGTAATCAGATCGTCACGAGAACTTTGTGGCATGAAAGCGATCCCGTCGGTACTCAGCCACCACGTACGTCCTGCGTCGTTCCAGGCGATTTCGGGTGAACGTTCCTCCACTTCTATGACGACCTTGTTTGGCAAGGAAAGGTCAACCATCGCAGACACGATCTCGGGTTGATCCACCAAGCTCTTGGAAACCTCAAGCGGATCGATGGAAAAGATCTCCCGTCCGGTCAGACTCACAATCGATTGCACTTGAGCCGCAGTTAGCAAGTGATTGCCTGACACCTCCACCTGATCGACGCGAAATCTCGACATAGACAAAGCTTCTCCAAGGCTCCAAGCCAATGCCAAAACCAACACAGCCGATAGCAGTCGCAAGCCAACGCGAAACCTTGGTAAGGCTGGAAGCTGCATCTCGGCCCCACGCGTCACCGAGAGCTCAACGTCATATCGCCGACGCGGCATGCGCCTGCGAGGTGATCGCTTCTTACGGATCTCACGCGGCGCGGGCTCGAGACCGCGCTCTACACGCGCGCGGCGATTTCTCACCCTTTCCGCTCGCGTACGAACTCTCGTAAGCGCCCGCTCGCTCAACGTCATGCTTCGACCTCAAAACTTCGCAATAACTTATCCTTCTGCGCTTGGCGATCAAATGCCAATTCAACCAACCGATCCAACAACTCCGGGTACGTCAATCCGCTCGCTTCCCATAGTTTGGGATACATACTAATCTTCGTGAATCCAGGAATGGTGTTTATTTCGTTCATGTATAAATGCCCGTTTTGCTTGTCGAGTAAGAAATCTGCGCGCCCCATTCCGGCGCCATCAATCGCTTTGAAGGCCTCCACGGCCATCTCACGGGCCTGTTCTGCGACCTGCTTCTCGATAGGAGCAGGTATCAGCAAATCAGATGTATCGTCGATATATTTGGCCTTATAGGAGTAGAACTCATCCCCAGGTACAACCTCGCCTGCGATCGAGGCCTCTGGCGATTCGTTTCCTAATACGCTCACCTCGATCTCTCTCGCTTCCACACCCCTCTCAACCAAAACCCTACGATCGTAGCGCGCGGCGTCCATCATCCCCTCAAGCAAATCCGAGCGATTCCGGCACTTACTCACCCCTACAGATGAACCGAGGTTGGCTGGTTTGGTAAACAAGGGATACGAGGCAAGTGCTTCCGCACGATCTAAAACTGCATCCATGCTGGATTCCAATTCATCCGAAAGAACAACCGTCCAATCCACAACCGGAATACCGTTGGCGCGCATGACGGTCTTGAATAATCCCTTGTCCATCGCCAAGGAAGAGGCAAGCACACCAGCGCCAACGTACGGTATGTCTGCCAGTTCGAGCAGTCCTTGCATCGTGCCATCCTCACCGAAGGTCCCATGGAGCACGGGAAAGACCACATCAAGGCTTTCGAAGATTTCCAGGACCTGGTCCTCACGCCAGGAATAGAGATTTCCCAGTCCTGGCTCCGCCAATAGCGTTACCGGGTTCAAATCATCTGTACGAGCTTGCTCGAAGGCTTCCAAGATACCCTCGCCCGCAAGCCATTTCCCTTCCTTTGTGATCCCAAAAGGGACGACTTCGTACTTTGAACGATCCAAGGCCGACAATATGGAGCGTGCAGACATCAAAGCGACTTCGTGTTCACCTGATCGCCCACCAAAAACCACGCCCAATTGGAGTTTCTCCGTCAAGGCGCTCCTCCCTCCGTGGTTTTTGCAATATTGGCCGTGGTGGTGTCCCACTCGCCGATCAATTCGACTTCCAATTCGAGCTCAACACCAGTTTGCGCCATCACTTTCTCACGCGCAGCCTGAATCAAATCAAGCACATCCGCGGCCGTTGCGTCACCAAGGTTGAGAAAGAAGTTGCCATGTACGGGGCTTATCTGCGCTCCGCCGATACGATATCCTTTCAGGCCAGCCTCGTCGATCAGACGTCCGGCAAAATCTCCCGGCGGGTTCTTGAACATCGATCCCATACTCGCACCAGCCGGTTGGGTACGCTGTCGTTGATCGAGAAATGCGCGCATTGTCGCCTTGGTCTTCTCAGGCGTTGACAACGCCGCGCGCAATGTCGCAGCCAAGACTACAGCCTCACCAGGATGCTGTTTCAACCAGCTATCCCGATAGCCGTATTCCAATCGCGACACCGGCCACTCCGCTTTTCCGTTAGTTCGTTGCAAGATCTCGACCACCGCTAAGCTGCCCGCGATGTCCCCCCCATGGGCGCCGGCATTGCCGACGATCGCCCCACCTACAGTACCGGGCACGGTCGCGGCCCACTCGAGTCCTGACCAGCCACGTTCCACCACACGCCGGGCAACGCTCCCCAAGGAGGCGCCCGATTCGGCATGCACACGCGGCCCCTCGGGATCTTCCCAGAAGCGCACTGCACGCGCCTGATTCAAAATAACGACGCCCCTGACGCCAGCATCGGCAACGAGGACGTTCGAACCAGCGCCCAATACCCGAAAAGGGATCTCCGAATCCCATAATGTATTTGCCATCGCAGCCAATTGCTCGGCAGAATTTGCGATTAGGAGAAGATCAACATTCCCGCCGATGCGCGCCGACGTATAGCGGGCCAAAGAAACGTTTTCTTGAAGAACGTCTCCAAAGGTTCGCCGTATGGCATCAATGCTGGCAGAATGATTTCGCCGATTCATTAGAGCTTACGCACCCTCTCAATCACCCGGTCGATTGTCTCCTGTTCCGGGAACGCGAACAGTGCCAATTTGGATACATCAACACTTTCCAACTCCCGCATTTTCTTGATGGCCATGCGAAGTTTAAGCTCCATACGTCGGTCGCTCTCAAACAGGCGTCGCTTTTTCTTAGTCATGACGACGCTCTCCTTTCTCGGCTGCAAGATCTTGCAGCAACAACGACCCAACTTTGTTCCCATCTCCGGCACTAAGCGTTATAACCACGGATCCGGTGTCAACCTTCTCCGCAAGATGCTCTGCAGCATCTGAGAGCATTGCGATAAAAGTCACGTCTGGATGGTCGATGCGCTCAGCAATCTTGCCACCGTCGATCATCGGATCCGGATCCTCTCTAGAGGCAAAGACCTCAGTCACGATCACGTGATCCGCTTCTTCGAAGGACTGTGCGAACTCATCCAGCAACGCACGAATGCGCGAAAAGGTATGCGGCTGAAATACAGCCCACAAATCGCCGTCTGGAAAACGCTCGCGGGCTGCTTGAAGCGTCGCCTTGATCTCCGTAGGATGATGGGCATAATCGTCCACCACCGTCACTCCACCCACTTCCCCGACGATTTCAAAACGCCGGCCCACACCCAGGAAATCAGTCAGCCCTTCACGCATAGACTTGAAATCCAGACCGAGATGATCCCCCACCACAAGTGCGGCCAGAGCATTGAGTACGTTATGTTTGCCTGGCAACCTGGTCCGAGCGAGTCCGAGCATCTCGCTGCGCTGATACACGAGAAAATCAGAACCCCCAGCCGGATTTGGTCGGATATCCTCTGCCCGCCAATCTGCGTCTGCGACAAGCCCGTATGTCGTCCGAGCGATGCCTTTCGGCGACAGAGAGCTTGCCCCAGGATCATCTGCACAAACGACCAGCAACTCCTTTACAAGCTTTGAGAAGTCAATGAACGCGGCTTCAAATTGGTCGAATGTCGGATAGCAGTCCGGGTGGTCGTGCTCGACATTGGTGACGACGGCCACCGATGGTTGGAGCCCAAGAAAGGTCCGATCGTATTCATCCGCTTCGATGACGAAATAAGTCCCTGCACCCGCTTTGGCATTGGTTTCGAAATTCGGGAGATTTCCCCCCACGATGAATGTTGGATCGTACTCGGCCCGATGCAACAGCCAGGCGATCAAGCCTGTTGTGGTGGACTTACCATGCGTTCCGGCGACTGCGATCACGCTGTGATCGGCTGTCAACTCACTAAGAAATGCAGGACGCCGCACAACCGGGATACCGATGTCCTTCGCGGTTTGCAATTCCACATTCCCCTGTGGAACAGCGGAAGAAGCAACGATCAGATCTGCATCCACCACATTCTCGGCACGATGTCCGTAGATGATGGGAATGCCGATCCCTTCCAGAGCCTCAGCGAATTTCGACTTCACCTGATCCGAACCCGTCACAACTTCTCCTCTTTCATGCAAGATGCGCGCAATGGCCGACAAACCAGCTCCGCCAATCCCAACCAAGTGCACACGTCGTCTCATACAAACACTACAATGATGAACACAAACACCACGCCGACTACAAAGTAGATGTGCGGAATGGGAATCAGACTAGGAGGTAAATATCCCATAAAGTTTTGCACACTCTCCTGGAAAACCGGGTCGGAGGGCATCGTCACCAAGGTGGTGTTGTCGTAACCCATCTGGTCTAGGTAGAACCAGATGGAACCAAAAAGTAGATAGCCGTTGAGCGCGCCCATCAGAAGTCCGAGCAACACATCCTGCAACCGTTCGCGCGCCAGCTTCGGTTGCAGGGCGCGAATGTGCGGCGTCTGATAGCCGAAGAATGCTAACAAGACCAACATTAACGCACGTAAGATGAACTGTGTGGCAGGAGGCTGCATCAACAACGCCGTGTAGTACGGGCGGATGTGCCTCTCCAGGATCTGGATGATGAACAGGGCCAGGATCACAGCGCTGGTCACAAGGAGCTCCTTCGCCCAACCGCGCATTCCCCCCATGATGGCGAAGAGCACCACAAAGAGCCCGAATACCGCGAACAAGCTAAGCACGCGTGCCCCCTTTCCCTTCTCCCAAGCTCTCAATCTCACTCGCAATCGCATGCGCGGCTTCTGGGGTGGCCAGTTTTCTAGCTGCTTGCGCCATCGCGTTCAATCGCGCCTTGTCCCCGAGCAACGTTAGAATGGTCGGCAGCAACTCCTCACCCAGGGATCCATCAGCCAGTGAAACAGCTGCGCCACGCCTTACCAGATATTGCGCGTTAACCTTCTGGTAGCGCCATGCATGTGGATAGGGAACCAATATTGCGGGTAGGCCAAGCAATGTGAATTCCCCCAATGTCGCCGCACCAGCGCGGGAGACGACCAAATCGGCGGCTACGAGTGCGTCCGCCATTTCCTCGTGCAGGTATGCATGGGCGTGATAATCGCTGAGCTGCGCAATTGGAAACCGTGAACGCACGTCTTCCACTCGCGGCCAATCCAGAGTGCCAGTGATATGCAAGATTTGTGTACTCTCCAACAACTTCTCCAGACATCCCCAAAGCGCCTCGTTGATCGACCTCGCCCCGCGACTACCTCCGAAAACAAGGACGACTGGACGTTCCACATCGAGGCCTAGGCGATCTCGAGCCCCAGTGCGATCGACAGTGCGCAAAGAATGGCGCGTGGGATAACCCGTCACTACGACCCGGCGTCGCACGGAATGGTAAGCGCGGGACTCTTCTGTTGTCACCGCGATGACATCGGCCATATTGCCGATCAATTTCAACGCTAATGCCGGTTCGATATCGGGCACGTAAACCATCTTGGGCAGGTGCCGACCGGCAAGGGCAACAGGCACACCAACGAAACCTCCGGTGAAGAAGATCACGTCCGGATCGAATTGGCGGACGATCCGTCGGGCAGCGGGAACACCTTTTGCCAAACGCCACAGGTTACCAGGAAGCGCCTTCAAACCGACACCATGCAAACCCGCAGCAGGGATCGATTCGAAAGCCAATCCGGTCCGGCTAATTAATGAAGCCTCCATACCGCCTTCGCTTCCCACCCAAAGTACTTCAGCGCGGTCTCGAAGCGCGTCGACCACGGCCAAGGCGGGATATACGCCGCCGCCGGTTCCCCCCGCCGATACCAAGAGACGCAACAGTATTCCTCTCCTCTGGTTCTTGGGCCGCTCTTCGAGAAACGCCAAACAGGAAACCAACGCCTGCAAGCGTGGTGACAAGATTGGAACCACCGTAGCTAAAAAAAGGCAGCGCGTTCCCCGCGAATGGCAGTAGACCCAATAAGACCGACATATTGATCAGCGCCTCGACACCGATCCAGAATGTGATACCGCTTGCCAACAACATCTCCAACCGTCCGGAGGCGTGCACACCGACCCGAAACCCACGCCACATGAGAAGACAAAAAAGTACCAGGACGATAAGCGCTCCGATCAATCCCACTTCTTCCCCCACCACCGCGTAAATGCTATCGGTGTGTGGTGCCGGAAGAAAACCGAACTTGCCCCGACTCGCACCCAGACCGCGCCCGAAGACGCCGCCTGAATAGAACGACTGCAAAGACTGTTGCACGTGATAGGAGGCCTTTTCAATGTCGACCAATCCCCCCACGAACTTCTCCCACCGATCCAGACCAACTTGGGAGAGGCGTACGAGCACAAAAGCAAACGCCCCACCGCCTAATGCCATGGCGAATACCTGCCATAAGTGCGCGCCGGCCAGGAAGAACATCGTCACCGCCACCACCCCGACCGTCAATCCAGCACTCAGGTCAGGCTGCAATAAGATAAGACCGCCAACGACTCCGATGATCATGATGAGTGGCAAAAAACCATATCCCATCTGAGCCAAGCGTTCCTCTTTTGATTCCATCCAGACCGCCAGGTAGATGATCAATGCCAACTTCGCCATCTCGGACGGTTGTACGGATCCTGCCAAGAATGCACGTTTGTGCTCTGCCCCTAAGTTGACAATAAGAACGGCAAGCAAGGTCAGGATCGTGACGCCGATCATGGGGAGTGCGAGCTTACGAAGCCATTCAATCGGGAACCAGGCAGCTACGACGAAAGCAACTGCACCGATCGATAGATGACGGAGTTGCTGCCTGAAGAGGGCGTAGGGGTCCTCCTCCAAACGCCAAGAGACATCCCAGCTTGCTGAATAAACCATCACCAATCCGAAGGCGATCAAAGCCACGATTAACACCAACAACCATGGATCGAACCCAAAGGCCACGCGTCTTCGGATAGACGGTTCTTGAAAGGTCTTGGTCGTGATCGTACGCTCCGTCATAAGGCTTTCACCCACTCACGGAATCTTTCCCCCCGCTCAGCGAAGTCCGCGAACTCATCAAAACTTGTTCCACCAGGCGCCAGAAGGACGACGTCGCCCTCTTGAGCCACGTTCGACGCCGCAATCACCGCCTGCTCAAGGCTGGCACAAATCTCCACGCTCAACTTGCTCCGCTCTTCACACCACCTTTCGATTTCACCGGCTATCTTCCCCGCCGCTTCACCGAACAGGATGAGATGATCCACACGTTCGCACACCAGCGCTGCAAACGCTTCCCAAGGCAAATCTTTATCCCGCCCTCCGGCCAACAACACGAGGGGTTCATCAAAAGCTTGAATGGCGGCGATCGCCCTCTCAGGCGTGGTCGCGATTGAATCGTTGTACCAAGCTGCACCGCCCACCTTGCCGACAAACTCCAGTCTGTGCGGGACCCCTTCAAACCCGCGCACACCAGCCTCCATTGCGTCAGGCGATACCCCTGCCGCGGCGGCAATGGCGCAGGCCGCGATCACGTTGAGCAGATTGTGTTCGCCGCGTAGTTCCACGGCCTCCAATGGACATACCGGACGATCCTCATCATCAACCTTCAGACGGATCATGTCGTGGGAAAGGTATGCCCCGTTCCTCTCAGGGCTCTCCCATCCAAAGCTCAAGACCTCCCCACGAGCTTCATGGCGTAAGGACCACGCCACATCGTCCTCGTGACCCAAGACCGCCACATCCTGCTCCGATTGGAAGGCCAGAATCCGAGCCTTCGCGGACGTATACGCTTCCATAGTCTTATGCCGATCGAGGTGATTAGGGGTCACGTTCAGGATAGCGGCGATCTGAGGACTGGCTTGCATTAATTCCAATTGAAATGAAGACAATTCCATCACCACAAGGTCGGCGGCGGTGATCTTTGGGAGCTCGGTCAACAAGGGTTGGCCGATGTTGCCTCCAACCCAGACTCGCCCTCCGTCCTTTTGATATTCGGCGGTGGCCATCCGCCCCACGAGAGTCGTCGTGGTTGTTTTTCCGGCCGAGCCGGTGATACCAAGGACTGGAGCCGGGCATGCCTGCATAAACAGCTGTGAGTCATTGGAAAGGGGAATGCCCTGCTCACGCGCCTGCAGTGCCAGCGGCAGATCTGCGGGAATACCCCCTGAGAGGCACAACAGGTCCGCATCCTCCAGCAACGTCGGCGGATGGCCACCAAACACATATTCCACAAGGAGGGTGTCTAACTCTTGCGTTGCTTCTTGCATGGCTTCGGCCGGTTTTATGTCACTCACCACGACATCTGCTCCACGCTCCGCCAGGTAACGGGTCAGTGCTTTACCCTGTCTCGCCAACCCGAGCACAACGACGCGTACTCCACGCCAATCACGCTCGCGCCCGAGGGAAGGCCTTAGACGATCGCGAGAAAACCTCACGTCCTCAATCGTCCCTCTCAAGCAGCTTTTCGACGCGAGCGTCGAGTTGGCCGGGATTTGTCATCGACGCCGATCCAGAAATGATCCGGCATCACGCAGCTCGCCTTACGGACTTCGACGCCAGACATGCTCCTCTCACCGCCGTTCAAGGTGTTGGGATTTACGAGGCACAGCGTCGGTTCACGACCGTACTTCTCCGTGTAAAACAAGACGGCGCGTTTTATTTTTTCCTGCAGTGAAACCTTGCTATCGTCAAACCAGAGCATGCCGATTTCCATATCCTCTGCTCCTCACACCAGGGCCAGAGCGACCCCGAACATGCCCACCAAGAGGGCTATGAGCCAGAACCGCTGTACAATCTGGGTCTCACTCCAACCACTCAACTCGAAGTGAAAATGCAGGGGGGCCATCTTGAATAACCGCCGCCCCTTTGTCAATCTGAAGTAGAGCACCTGCAAGATGACACTAATCGTTACACTGACTGGGATGATGGCGATCACAGGCAGCAAGGTCCAATGGCCGGTCATCAACGCCACAACGCCCAAAGTCCCTCCCAGAGCTAGTGCGCCCGTGTCTCCCATGAACAGCTCGGCAGGATAGGCGTTGTACCAAAGGAAGGCGAATAGGGCGCCCACAACGGTGAAACAAAACCTCACCAGGAAGACCTGACCTTGCAACATGGCGATCGCGCCGTAGGCTGCGAAAGCTGTCGCCGAGATCAACCCGGCCAAACCGTCCAAACCGTCGGTGAAATTAACCGCATTTGTTGAGCCCACGATGATGAACATGGCAACCGGGATATACCAAATGCCAAGGTCGATGACCTCAGGGATGTTCGGCAGGATCATCTCAGGTGGTTGAAGACCAAACTTCAGAATCAATGCCGCACCCAGGGCGATTACAGACTGCAGTAGAAACTTGTAACGACCACGCAATCCCTCCCCTCGTCTCTGACCCCGAATGCTGAGCCAATCATCCCAGGCTCCTAACGCACCGTAGGCGAGCATGACCAGCATGGGCAACAAAATCGAATTGCCAAGTACGGTTAGCTCGCTCATAATCGAAACCAGGTTCAGTACACCCGTAATTGCCACAATGGGGATAATGAACAGCCACCCACCCATGGTTGGCGTACCCAACTTCGTGAAATGTCGCTGGGGACCCTCAATACGGATTTGCTCACCGATCCGCAACATGCGCATGATGCGGATGAGCGGCCCACCCCAAATTACAGTGAGTAGAAACGTGATCCCCCCTAGAGAAAGGGCAAAAGCCGTCTGGCTCATTCAGTCTCCTCTAGAGAGGCCACGATCTGATCCATCCTCATCCCCCGCGATCCCTTGACCAACACAACATCACCCTTTCCCACTCGCCCCCGAAGATATTCAATCGCTGCCGGAGTGTCCTTGAGAATCAACACCTGATCCTCATACATACCCGCATGGAGGGCTTCCTCGGCGATCCATCGCGCGCGCTCGCCGACCGCGATCAGCTCATCCGCAACTTGAGCTGCGCGCACACCGACCATGCGATGCCCTCGTTCCTCAAAATCTCCCAGTTCGAGCATGTCTCCCAAAACTGCGATGCGATTCCCTTCCAACTCGGCCAGCAAATTCAGGGCGGCGATCACCGATGGCGGGGCTGCATTGTATGTGTCGTCGAGCAGCAGAGAGCCTTCCGGCCCATGTACGGCAACGAGTCGAAGTTGGCTTCTGGTGCTCTGCAACCCGGTTACAATCTCCTCCCAGCTCAGCCCCTCGATCAGACCGACAGCCGTCGCCCGAAGTGCCGTGTGTACCGAATGACGGCCCAGCATCGGCACGCGCACGTGGATCGCTTCTCCCCGGTAATGGAGCACGAAACGAACGCCCTCCAATCCGAGACCCTGCACATCACTTGCCCACAAGTCTGCATCAGGGGAAAGGCCGTAATAAAACACCCTGGCCTGGGTACGCTCCGACATCGGTCGTACCAAATCGTCATCGAAATTCAAGATCGCAACACCTTCGGGTGCCGGGGGTAAACTCTCGACCAATTCGCCTTTTCCCTTGACGATCGCCTCCATCGTCTTCGCCCGTTCTAAATGGACCTGACTGACGTTGGTGATGACGCCCACATGCGGACGCGAAATTTCACACAGGAGAGCGATTTCCCCCGGTACGTAAAAACCCATTTCAAGCACGGCACGTTCGTGCTTTTCAGTTATGCTGAGCATACTCAGAGGCAAGCCGATTTCGTTGTTCAAATTGCCTGGATTCTTGACCGTCCGATAGCGCCGCTCTAGTACCTCCGCCATCACCTCCTTCGAGGTAGACTTGCCAACACTCCCCGTCACACCAATGACACGCAAGGAGAGTTTCGAGCGCCAATAACGAGCGATGTTTTGCAGCGCGGCGAGGGCATCTGGCACTCGAACGTAGAGAGGAAAATCAAGTGCGCTCACCGCTTGCTTATCAACAGACGTCCTCAAATCAAGAACAAACTGAGCATCCTCAACCTCGCGTTCCCCAAGCGCCAGGATCGCACCGCGTCCGAAAGCCTCACCAACGTAATCGTGCCCATCAACCTTCTCGCCGGGCAAAGCAACAAACATCGTACCGGGAACAACCGAACGGGAGTCGATCACCGCTCCTGGGACGACGTGAGATGCCGGTACCTCTTCGATACCAGTGAGGACTTCAAGCACATCTCGCACAGTCAGCATCACACTCTCGCTCCGCTAGTCACCGCCCGCAAGTTGATCGTGGTCCACGGGTGGGATTTCCAACATCACTACCAGACGTTGCACAATGTCACGAAACACGGGCGCCGCTACCACCGAACCCCATGGTGACGTCTCCGGTCTATCAAGGCGAACGAGCACGATAAATCTTGGTGCCTCTGTGGGACCCCAACCGATGAATGAGGCCACTGTCCAATCCGGGTCGTACCCTCCTTCGGCCGGGATTTGTGCGGTACCAGTCTTCCCAGCCAGGTTGTAGCCAGGAACAGCTGCGCGCCTTGTTTCACCTTTCGAAGACAAGGTCAACATTTCGGTCATCAACGCGGCTGTCTCCGCTGAGATTGGTCTGCCCAAGACTGTAGGTTTGGGCCAGTAAACTTCGTCCGCACCTACAACCGCCCTCACAATATGAGGCTGCACCATCACACCCTCATTCGCCACTGTAGCGATTGAGGAGACGAGTTGAATCGGCGTCACGGAAACACCCTGACCGAAGGCATTGGTGCCTAGATCCGACTGTGTCCAATCCGGATGCCGTGGCGTACGCAATTGACCCGGTACCTCTCCCGCCAGGTCCACGCCCGTCAATTGCCCGATGCCGAAGGCCTTCAAATATTGGTAAAAC
>JABAOF010005954.1_pt2 | contig 39748 bp, 59 predicted proteins | sample 7062171 | NCBI WGS metagenome assembly JABAOF01 (sample SAMN14538628, study PRJNA623070) | marine sediment metagenome | biome: marine biome [ENVO:00000428]; feature: marine pelagic biome [ENVO:01000023]; material: deep marine sediment [ENVO:00002113] | place: India: Gulf of Khambhat ... | reverse complement strand
AATTGACAATGGACAGATATTTTTGGATTATTACGAACAGCACATATACGGCAGTGAGGAAAATGTAAAAGCGGCACTTGACATGGACAATTGGGATACATTGTTTAGGCGCAGAAATGCCAGAGTAATAAATAATATAACGGACACATAATGCCAAGAATAGAATTTGACACGTCGGAAGTGGTTAAGGGCATAAAACGCATGGAGAGAATAGCGCCACTTGTGCTTGATAAGCAAATGCGTATATGGCTTACAGAGAGCGCAGAAGAGGTACGCAAGAATAGTGTTATGCTTGCATCGCAGGAAGCTAAAGGCGTTACGAGTAATTACATGAACAGTTTTAGGGTAAGCCCGATAAAAGGCAGTGTTAAAAACAGGCATATAATAGTAAGCAATCAACAGCCATACTCGCTTGTAATTGAATACGGCGGAATATGGCGCAGGAAAATGCCCCCGCCAAGTGCATTTTATGAATGGGTGCGCAAGAAACTCAATCCAAGACCGAAAGCACGTAGACGCAAAGTAGAGGCACGCAGAGCGGCGGTGTCAGCAGAAGTTCGCAACATATCATTTGCAATAGCGATGAGTTATTTAAAAAAGGGCAAAGCGGGGAAAAAAGCACGCAAGGCATTAAAGATAATGAATAGAGGACTTGAGAAGGCGACGAGATTTATACAGGGAAGATTAGGTTTTAGAGTAGAGCAGGGATTAAGAAAGCTATGAGTTTATCAGCAGTATTGGCACAAGTAGACACGTTAATTTCTTCTGTTACCGATGTAACGAATGTATATCAGCGCAAAGTTACACCGCGCAACGAAAAAGAATTTGACGATTTATTTGGTGATTACAGTAATGATAGATTCATGGGATTTGAAATATATTGCACAGATCAGAGCATAGAATTGACAGCGTTTAACAAGAAACGTAATACATTTATAATTAGAATTGATTGTTTTATTGGCGTTAAAGAGGGTGGCGCTACGAAAAGTTACAACACCCTAAAAACGATATTAGAGAACATAAAAGATTTACTTGGGAACAATTTGACATGCAATGGCACTTGTGCGAATTCCGAATTTCCAGAAGCAAGCGAGATTATAGCAGTAGAAACCACACCGGGATTGGCATGGAGTGCATTTATAACATGGGAAGTATATGTAGATGAGATATTTACAAGTTCGATAAGTTAAAGGAGTGAAGAGATGAGTTTACTTACACGAAAAACGGTATTGCAAGCCAAAGACGAAGTAACATACGGTACAGCACCATCAATGGACACGTCAGACGCGATACTGATTAGCAATTTAGACATTAGCCCGGACATATTAAGTCTTGAGCGTGACACATACAGGGACACATTAAGCTCACAGGGGCATGTCGCAGGACGTAAGCTGTTTACAGCGACATTTGACGTAGAGTTAAAGGGAATTGGCAGTGTACCGACACTTGCCGCACCGCTTGAATATGACACGCTATTAAAGGCATGTGGACTAACAGTTGTATATAGCGGTGGCGGGACATACACACCGCACAGTGACGACGATTCAATGGTAAGCACTGCATTGAAATTCAATCTTGACGGGCAACAGATTTTAATGACGGGTGCATACGGTACATTTGGTCTTGAATTAGTAGCCGGAAGATTTGGCGTATTTCATTTTGAATTTACCGGGCTTTACAATTCGCCAACGGATCAAACACAGATTTCGCCGAATTATGCAAGTTCAGAGATACCGCCGATATGCGAAAACGCCACATTTGTATTTGACAGTTTTTCCGCGATTGTAGAAAACTGGACAATCAACATGAACAATGAAATTAGCGAACGCCCGGACTTAAACAGCGCAGAGGGATTAAAAGGTTTACGCATTACGAGGCGTGCGGCTGGAGGTTCAATTGACCCGGAAATGGACACGGTAGCAAACAAGGATTTTTGGGACATCATGGAGAACAGCGAAAAGAAAGCAATGAGCGCAACAATTGGCGCGACAGCAGGCAACAAATTTGATATTAGTTTGCCGACAGTACAGATTATGAACATGCCGCCCGGCGATAGAGCGGGCATTAGAACATATCAAATGGATTATCTCGCAACGGGCGATGATAATGAGTTTAGTTTTAAGGGGTATTGATTAACTGTATTGAAAGGCGTTTTATGTTAAATGCGGTTGACTTAGAGGAATATGAGTATATTTCTCCATTGGACGCAGGCGATCCAAAGACTGTTTTTGTGTTGAGACCTTTATTGCAATTTGAGTTTATGAAATATGCCGGGATATATTCGGCAATATTTGACGACATTACAGTAACGGAAGACGAAACAGGATTTACAAAAATCTCAAGATTTTTCGCCACAGAAGCGGGAGAAAAACTTGTAAAGGTTATTATGGAATTTGTGGACAAGAAACTTGTCGAGATACGTAATATATGCGTAAAGGGCAAAGCGACAACATTGAAGGGCAATGAAATAGACCGCAATTTAATTGATGCGATGACCGCGTTTGAATTGATGAGTGATGCTATCAATCGTGTAACGCCGTCGAAGGAAGAAGAAAAAAACTCCGTATAGCCGTGTTTTGCGCGACAGAGGGTTGGAGCTGTTCGCAGTGCATACCCAAACAAAGCACGGCGGCTGAAAAAGCCAGATGCGAGGATTTAAGGAAAGGGCGAGGATGTACGGAAAGACCGACAATACACATAATACAAGACCCGGATACCGGAGAGACATATGACAGATGTGTTGTTAAGCGGATTACAAAAGAAAGCGCTGAAACAATGAGCTTGTTTATATTTATGAAACAAGGATTTTTACCGTATGAAGGCGGCATAATGACACAGCCAGCATACATGTTAAAGCGCATTTCGTATGTAGCCAATTTAATTGCGGAATATCAGCAAGAGCAGATAAGGAAGAGATAATGCCAGCAGAGACACGCAAAGTAATGAGTATAATTATACGCGCCAAAGACAGAACGGCACGAGCATTTAAAACGATACAGGGCAATACAAGTAAATTAGCCGGATTAGGCAGAGCCGCATTTAGGGCATTGGAAGTAGCAGTAATTGGATTTGCGGCGGCTATTACAACAGTAGCAATAGTTGCAATGAAAAAACTTATTAGTTTAACAATTGATTTAAACAAAAATGCAATACAAACAGCGGATATGTTTGAATCACTTACATTACAAGTAAGCAATTTGCGCGGTTCTGCGGAAGAAGGCGAAAGAGTATTTGAGGAATTATGGCAGACTGCACAGAAAATTCCGTTTACGATTGATGAGATTGCCCGCAGTGCAAAGATACTTGAGGCATTTAATTTAGTCGGCGAAAATGTAGAAGGCACAATGGTAGGACTTGCAGATGCGGCGGCAATTGCAGGCGTAAGCATGGATCAAATGGCAGAGATTATGGGGCGCGCTATGACAATGGGCACATTCCTTGCGAGAGGCGCAGGTGCTATATTCAAAGGAATGTTACGCACAAAACTTGGCATAGATGACACCACAGCATCAGTAGAAGAATTCAGAGACGGCGTTAGGCAGTTATTGACAGACCCGCAATTTGGCGTAGCGGGAACGTCAAGAAAATTAGCTGAAACATGGACAGGTATACAATCCATGATTGGCGATGCAGTAACAAATATAAAAAAGAATATTGCAGAAGCCGGATTGTTTGATGAGATTAAAAAATTAGGTAAAGACATATTAGAATTCTTGAGAACAGAAGACGTATTAAAAGCAGTAAAAAGAATAGGTGAAATATCCGGTAGAGTAATACGAGAATTCAGAACGAAGTTTGCCGATCTTGTAACAAGCGGAAAAATGACACAGCTAATTAACAGATGGGTTACACAATTTGGGGCGCTTGCGCAAGCTATAGTAAAGGTAATTGCAAATTTACCAGCAATAGCAGAAATCATAATGTCGGTAGTTGAAAGATTCGCAACAGTATTAAGGGTTTTTATAAATACTGTTAATAACATGCTTGGCTTAGTAGGATTTGAAACAGCGGCAGAAAAAATGCAAACGGCTATAGACAATTTATTGATAGCGCAGAAAAAAGAAAGAGATCAGAGAAAAGAAGTATTAAGAATAGAGAATGAAATCCATGATGTAAGATTAAAAATTGCCGATGGACAAGAACATATCGCAGTAATAAATCAAGAAATCAAAGAAGGATTGGGTGTTGAAGTTGTAGAATCAAAAACTCTTTTAAACAACACAGAGGCAATATTTGATATTGCAACAGAGCGCTTGGGAGAGCTTGTAAAGCAAAGAGAAGAAGCAGAAAAACAGCTTGAGATACAAGAAAAGACGGTTAAATTTTTGAAAGAGGGATTGAGTTTAGAAGAAATAAAATTAAAATTATCCGGTGAGAATAAAAAAATGGTTGAGGATATTGCCGCATTAGTGAATGACATACTTAATCCCGCTGGAGATGAATCAATAAAGAAAACCAAAACATTATCAGAGCAATGGGAAGAAATCGTAAAAAACATAGAAAAAACAAGTCATGCCGGGGCGAGAGCGGCAGAAGCAATGGCGGCAAGTTTCGAGGAAGGATTTTTCAAGATAATGCGTGGTGAATTTAATGGTTTGCTTGACGTTGTAAATAATTTCATAATGGCGATTCAAAGAGCAATTGCACAGGAATTGGCATTAAGGGCGGCGGCAGGAATATTCGGCGCAGGCGACGCAGGCGCAGGCAGATTACCACTTGCCATAGGAGAACAAGCACTATTTCAGCCGATAGAAAGTTTTTTACAGCCGACACAAATTGGCACAATACAAGAATTGCTTGGCGAGGATACAGCAGGAACAAAAACAGTAATAAATATAAGCGCGATGGATTCACAGGATGTAGTAAGAACAATGACAAAAGACCCACGCGCATTAAGGGCGATAGGTAATTTTTCAGAACAAACGAGAGTAAAAGGATGAGTGACGTACTAATTAACGACAATGTAACATTCGGATTTCCGCACCAAACGGAATACGAATTTAGAAACTCAATTGTAGAATCATTTGACGGCGTACAGCAAGTAATACAGCACAGGGATCACGACAGATTACGTGTAACGGCTAATTTTTCTGTAATGAACACAACGGACAAAAATAGTTTAGTTGATTTCTTCGCGGCACGCAAGGGAGCATACGACACGTTTTTATACAAAGATTATAGAAAGTTTGACGTAGTAAGCGAAGTAATTGGAACGGGAGACGGCTCAACGCTTACATATCAGCTAACAGAGGATGGATTTGACAGATGGAATATAGCGGCTGGCACACTTACTTTATGGACAGGCGTAACGGAGCAAGTCGGCGGCGGCACAGATTACAGCGTGACAATGACAGACAGCGGGCAAATAGTATACACAAGTGCTCCGGTAAGTGACGCGGCAATTACAGCGAGTTATCAATACCACAGACGAATGAGATTTGTAAGTGATTTCTTGGCAATACGTGAAGATAGTTATTTAGTATTTGGCTCTGATAGTTTAATATTTGAAGAGGTTATAATAACTCCGTAGGGAGCATGAAATGGCAGAAGTAGTATTAAAAGTAGGTACGTTTGGCATGTATGAAGACGGCGATATATTGTGTGCATGGAATGACAAATACATAAAGAAGAAAAACGCAGAGACGATATGTAGAGAATCCGGTGACAGAGCATTGCAGGAAATATATGCACAGAAAACACACATATACAGATTCGACAGAATATCAGAGTTCACAGTAACGAGAACAAATTTAGTCACAGACGAAATAGACATATTCAGTGATGATAGGGACGATTTGGGAAGATACATGCATGTCAAGTGGCATATACAGATTAACGCAAAAAAAATGTTTGGTTTTGAAGGCGCGGAGAGATGGTATGAAAAAGAAACCATACCGGACGACACGAAGTTAGATTTAATATGGGATGAGATTGAAGCACGCACAGGAGAGAGAAGGGCAAACAATACGCTTTATCCATTGGGCGATAATAATTTGATGGAGTTTCTTGCATTATCGGTTGATGACATGACAGACGCACAAGCCGCAAATTTGGTATTGTCGGAATATGAAACTCAAACAATTGACGGCGAAGAAAGAGAAGTGCAAGTAAAAAAACGTATAAATAAAATAGATTATGCCAGTATATCTGCAATTTCAGCGGACACGCTTAACAGAATATATGACAGAAAAGAAATTGTTGACGTGCGAGGCGATACTAAAATAAATCCAATATCAGAAGTAGTTGCATTAAAGGTATAAATAGATGGCTACAGTAACAAAAACAATCGGTACGGGACAAGATTACGCGACGATTACGCTATGGGAGGCGTCTTTAGATGCGACGGACATTTACTCAAGCGGAGATTCAGCAAGGGGGGTTTTGAATGTAGATGAAGCTCTTGACGAAACCGTGACAATTGACGGCGGTGGTACAGTTGGCTTGAGTGACGTATTATTAACAGCGGCAACAGATGTAAGGCATAACGGAACAGCCGGAACGGGAGCAAGGATTGTTAGGTCTGGCACTGGTGCTGTTTTGAGCTTAAAGCCCCATGCGGCGGGAACAGACATATTAATTGTAGAATGGCTTGAAATAAACGCCAATGACACAAATACAAATATTGGAATTAGTGCAGAGGGTGCTACCGCAGGTCGTGTTCCAGTTGTTAGATATTGCATTATACATGATGCATATACGAGTAGTACAAATGCCGCAGGAATAAGAGCAGGGACAAGAGATTGCAGAGTACAGAATTGTATTGTATATAACTGGGTTACAAAAACATCAAGCCGTGATGTTCGAGGTCTTTGGTTAGATAGCGACAAAGCAGATGGGGGTTGTCTTAATAATACAGTATATAATGTAAAAGCAGAGGNNCGTGGCATTAATATTGTATCAGATAATGCAAATGGTAAGGTTAGAAATAATATATCAATGGGCACAGTTGGCACAGACCCGACAAATCCAGATTTTCAATTTGGAGGATCGAGCAATCTAACGTCAAGTAATAATATGTCAGAAGATGATACAGCAGACGATGGCGGTGGAAGTGATCACATAATAAACGTAACACCAAGCGATCAGTTTGTGAGCATAGTAGATGGCGCGGAGAATTTACATTTAATATTTACATCCAGTGCAGTAAATGCCGGGGCAGATTTAGGAACATATCAAGATAGAAACCTAGACATTGACGGAGACAATAGGGGAACAAAAACAGGATTGTCATTTGACGGATTAAATGATTTTATAAATTTTGGTGACATAAATTTATTAGACAGCGCGACAGCAGTAACATATTTATTCCGTGCAAACATAAACAGCACACAGCCGGAAGCGTCAGTGGCGGCAATATTAACCAAATACAGCAATAGCGGTGACAATAGATCAGTTTTTATTGATATTCGCACAGCTACAGGAAAGTTAAGACATAGTTTATATAATGCAAGTAGCGGCAATAGGGCGGTGCAAGAAACCGATTCAGCAGTACCGACAGATACAGACACAACATTTGCAGTTAGATGGACAGGTTCACCGCAAAACACAGATTTATTTGTAGACGGTTCAGAGGTGGCATCTACAGCAAGCAATGCAGGAATACCCCCGACATCATTTCCAAACGTAAATGCATTATTATTTGTTGGAGCAAATGATGCGCCACGCGATTATTATTGTAAATTAGTTATTGATGAGATTGCAATATACACAAAAGCATTAAGTGATAACGATATAAATGATTACCACAATAGCGGCAATGGATTATATTTAGACCCAACAGGCACGTGGGCTACAGATGGCGGAGCAATAAGCGATGCATTGGCTGTATTATGGCATTTGGACGAAAAAGCAGGGACGGAAACAGCAGACGATTCCGGGAATGATGCGGACGGAGATATTACTGGGGCGACATGGGCAACCGGATTAGTGGATAATTATGTATGTGGCGCATGGGATATTGGCGCAGACGAATGTGTAATGTGTGATGTAACGGTATCAAGTGTAACGCCGACAAGCGGCAGTCAAAGCGGAGGCACAGCAGTAACAATATTAGGAAGCGGATTTGCCGCAGGAGCAGTAGTGCAATTTGACGATTCAAATGCTACGAGCGTAGTAGTTGTAAGCGATACAACGATAACATGCGATACTCCAGCAGAAGACCCGGCAACAGTTGACGTAAAAGTAATAAATCTTGACAATCAATCAGACGTACTTGCAAGTGCATTTACATTTACACAAGATTTAACAGTATCAGACGTGACGCCAAATACAGGCACGGTGCTTGGCGGGACAAGTGTAACAATCGGCGGCATAGGGTTTCTTGCCGGGGCAACAGTTACATTCGGCGGAGTAGCCGCGACAAGTGTAGTGATTGTAAGCTCAAGTGAAATTACATGTGAAACTCCAGCAGGAAGCGCAGGGGCAGTAGATGTAGTAGNNTTAACAAGTGCAACATTAAGCGACGCATATACATATACAGAAGACACAATAACAGGCAAAGCCACGCAATATCTTGATCCGGGATTTGAGGGAGTTAAAATGCTTGGCGCAAACGGCGCTACAGCAACAGACAACACAGGATGGTTTAGAACACCGCCCGGCAATACGGTAATGTCGTTTCAATGGATACCACAAAGCGCACAAGCCGCTGATATTGAAGTAGTTATACAAGGTGCTCTTGACGTGGCAGAGGCAAGATCAAATCCATTTACAATAAAACAATGGGATGGATCGGATGGCAATGATAAACATACAGAAGAAAATGTTGCATATGATTTTATACGAGTATTAGTTACAGGATATAAAGCGGCGGGCAACGGTTCGCAAATATTAGTTTCCGGTAGAAAAAAGGATGACTAATGGCATGGGACACAACAGCAGAACAATTGCAGTTATCAGAGCTATTCAAAATCACGCTTGCGGATGGCACGATAAAATACTGGACATCTAATCATAAAAAAATAACATTCGACGGCAACGATTATACACCAATTCCCATAAGACGTACAGCCACAACAAAAGGCACTGATTTAATGACGGGTTCAATGGAAATAACAATAAGCAGGAATGATGTATATGTAGACACAACGGAATTGCTTGAGCGCAGTTTAGATAATGCTACATTATTGTTATATCAAGTTCACAGAGACGATTTGACAAATTACAGACTTAATTTTAAAGGTGTTTCAGCAGAAATAGCATATGATGAGAATACGATTGCAATAACATTCAAAGACGAATTAAATCAATTTCGCACACGCATACCGAAATGGAAATACACAGAGCAATGCAGGCATAGAATTTATGATGCATTTTGCACGCTTGATATAGATGATTTTAAAGTAACAGGCACAGCAGACGCAGGAAGCGACGCAGACACAATGGTAGACGCGGCACGCACAGAAGACGACAAGTATTTTGATTGGGGTTATCTTGAAATGACAAGCGGGAATAACGACGGCAAGAAACGTGTAGTAAAAGCATACACCACAGGAAACGTAGAATTGTTGCGTAGTTTCCCAAATGCAATAGCGGCGGGAGATACATACACGATGTATCCACATTGCCATAAAGTATTCAGCAGATGCGAAGACATATTTAGCAATGAAGAAAATTATGGCGGATTTTTAACAATACCCAAGCAAGAGGAAGTCTCGTTATGACGGTTTCAGATATAGTATTAGAAGCTGAAAGTTGGATAGGCACACCGTATAAATACGGTGCGTGTTGCAAGGGCAAGGGAATAGATTGCGCAAGATACATTGCGCAAGTATTTAAGAATATAGGAATATTACGCAGAGGATATGAACCGCCCGCACAGCATAGGGATTGGGTATTTGGAAAAAATGTAGACAAAAAAATATTTGCAAAAGAGCTATTAAAATATTCAGATAAGATTTCAATAGACGACAGACAAGCGGGAGACATAATAAGTTTTATATATGCCGGACTTGAAAGCCATTTGGGAATAATTGTTTACAATGATTGTTTTGTTCACGCTCCATCTGGACGGAAAGTAATGAAGAACAAAGTAAAAACATTTTACGATAAAATATGTAGCATATATAGGGTAAGGTTAATATAATGCCGAGAGTAACGGAGGGACAATCTACAGCAATACAATTAGGCGCAGGAATTGCAGGAGGAATTCTTGCAAAAGGCATGGCGTTTAATTGGAAATGGTTTGGTTATGGTGCGGCAATAGGCATGATACTATTCCCACCGAAACTTGAAACTCCAGACCCACTAACAGAACTTGGCATGAATACATCTGAAACAGATTTGCCAATACCGCTTGTTTATGGCACAGTTAGAATTGGCGGAAACTATATATGGAAAGGCGCATTAACAAATGATGCAATTAAGGCGGACATAGGATTTAGCGGCGGCAGACAGACAATTGGTTATAAATATTTTATGGACAGTGCAATAGGAATATGCAAGGGCGAAGCAGAATTATCACGATTATGGAAAAACAATGACATACATTTTTGGGAAGGCGATAGCTCAATAACNNGGGTTCAACGGATCAGACCGTAGACCCGGTAATAAGCGCAGACACAAAAAGCGACACAGCATTTAGGAATGTTTCATATATATTGTTTGATGATTTTCCATTAGGTGAAAATCAAACACAAGCGCCACAGATACAAACAGAAGTACATAGATACCCATTCGATTCTAACGCCGGGACATCTGCGAGGATTTATGAGCATTATTCGGACGCCACAGACGTAACGGGTGGATTTGGATACCCGGTAAAAGATAGTCTCGGCAAGATATACGTTGTAAGCGACGAACACATAAAGAAATACGACAAGGATTTAACAACAGCAGAAAGCACAATAGACATAACCGCATTACAGATTTCATTTGTGCGCGGTGTGGATATGATAGAGACGGGCACAAATAGATATATCTATATTGCATACGACAGAACAGGACATGCAAACGACGTATATATAGCCAAATTAAAATTAAACGTACATAGGACAAATGACACTTTGTCCGGCTCATGGATAGGTGATGTGTTTTTCCCGGACGAAACAGCGACGCGGGTAGTGAATACATTTGTTGGCACATTTGCCACAATAAGAGCATTCCAAATAGAACATAACAACGATAATTCATATTTAATAATCGGCACAAATGACGATGTTAGAAGGGTTTATAAATATGGCTGGAGTGATTATGCAAGTCTCACGGCGTCATATGTATTAACAACGGTAAGTGATAGCACAAGCGGTACAGGATTTAGTGTAACAGATGATTATGTATTTGTGCATACCGGAAGCAATTTACATTCATTTGACACAGCAACACTCACGGAGATAGATCAAATCGCATTAAGCGGACATACGGGCACGGTGTCAAGAGCTTCCATAGCGCCATTGGCGGGAGATGAGTATGTAATAATAAATTATTCCGGCACGTCATCGTATTTAAACATATATGGGTTTGACAAAACAACTGGCGGAAGTTTGGCAAAACGCGAAGAAATAGAAATATCTACATTGTGGGAAAACGCACCCGGATTTAGCTTAAATGGCGCTGGAACACACGCATGGAACGGAAAAGACGGCACATTGCTAATTGGTTATCAAGACACATCTGATACATTTCATGCAGTACAGCATTTAATAATGGATTTAAACCCGGCACAAGCATTATATGACATTATAGTAAACGAAATGAGCATAGCAACGACAGATGTAAACACTTCTTCATTGCAAACATTAAGTAATTATTGCAGAGATAATCGCATAGGTATTTCCGCCGGGATAAACACAGAAGAAAAGGCATTAAATTTATTGAGTAATTTATTGAGTTATTGCCATAGCATAATGTATATGAATAATGACGGACAATATACGTTTAAGCCATTTCAAGACACAGACGCAAGTCAAGCAACAATTACGGAAACCGATATAGTAGCCGGGGAATTCAACAAAATAAATGTAGCGATAAAAGACAAAGCGCAATGCGCAAACAGAGTAAACGTAGAATATCTTGACAGACTAACGAATTATCACAAAGCAACAATTCAAGCAGATCATTTTTTGGCGCAGGAAGAGGATAATCAGATAGTCACAGAGAATGTACAATATATATGGTTAAGCAATCCAGAAATAGCAATAAGGCAAACATACAGATTATTGAAATTTGCGCAATATGACACAAAAGTATTGACGTTTGATTTATTGCCGAAGCATTTAGACTTAAATGTTGGCGATGTGATAACGCTTGACATATCGAGTGAAAATCTCAATAGCCAAAAAGTGCGCATACTGCAAATAGATGATCCCATATTAAATCAATCTGGTGCATTAACAGTAACGGCACGCATAGAAGAATCGTATTTGAATTCATTTGAAAATTACACCAAACAGAAAAGCGAAATGGATTCAAGACAAATTGACATGCCCACGCCAGTAACGCCAGTAGTGTTTGAGCGCCCGGCACTAAAAACCGGAGACGAGTACAGACTTGGAATGGCGGCGATAAAATTTGACAACAATGTGGACAAGTGTAAAATATTTGTAAGCGAAGACGATACAACATATAAAGAAATCGGAGAATTAACAAACTTTGCAGTAGTCGGCGATGTATCAGAAGCGGCAACAAGTGACGCAGTAACAATAAAAGTAAACACAGCAGAATATCCAAGTACATTTTCCGGGTATACAGTAGAGGAGCAAAGAAACGATGTATCAGCTTGTATGTGCGGTACGCTACAATCACTTAACGCGCAATTGATAAACGAAGAAATGTTATCATTCAGAGAAATTGTAACAGACGGTGACGACGTGACATTGCGTAATTGTTATAGGGGCAAGTATCATTATGTCCCGCAGGCACATGCTGTATCAGATGTAATAGTGCAAATTGGAATAGATCAATTTTTTGATTATAAATATATATCCTCTAAAGTTGGCAAAAAGATATACATAAAAGCTCCGGCGATAAATATACGTGGTGATGCAGAAGCATTGGCAGATGTTGACACATACGAATACACAATACGCGGCGATTCACGTAATTCGACACATGTAAGCGGATTACAGATATGGGATAACAGCGAATTGCGTGGCAGTTTATACAGCGTGGATGATTCAGAAGTAACGGTAAAATGGAGAGAAACTAACCGTGTAGGCGGGATAGATCACGTAGCATACGGACAATGGGAATACAATAGTTTTGTCACCGGGGACAATACAGGATATAACGTGATTATTTACAATTCGAGCAAAGCATTTGTGGCTACGCACGTATTGAGTACAGTAGTAACAGAATACACGTACACAAGCGCACAGAACATAACAGATTTTGGTTCATTAACAAAGAATTTCTTTATAGGCATAGAGCCAATAAATCCGCAGAGCGCAGTAAGTGACATAGTAAGAATACCGATTATATTGAATGTATAGGACATGGTAACACCAGTAACAGAAGACAATGCGTTTGAGCTTCCAAGTGACGGCGCGAGTAATGCCGGAGAGAGCATAAACACAAACTTTGAGAAGATTGACGCCGGGCATACATTCAAACTGGTTTGCGCAGTTGATGTAAGCGAAGCCGAAGTAGTACGCATTGACAGCGACGGTGAATGGGCTTTAGCAATTGCAAGCTCTACAGACAATTCAATAGCCGTAGGATTCATAACAGAAGACGGAGCGGCGGGAGCAGAAAGACACGGCAGACACTACGGGCGTATAACTAATTCAAATTGGTCATTTCCAAATAACGGTGTACTTGTTTATTTGAGTGCTACAGTAGCTGGAGCGGTAACGGTAACAGAGCCAGCCGCGCCGAATAAGAGTGTTCCTCTTGGCGTAGTAGTGGCAACAGACACTATATTTGCATTGATTACACAATTTAGATTTTCCCCGGCAGACGGCACACAAGCAGTATACAAAACAATTGACGGAAACACAGGAAGCACAACAGCAAACAGCCCGGACGATTCACTTGACATAAAAGGCGGTACAAGCCCCACAAATATAATTTCAACAGTAACTACAGACGTAGCAACGCTTACGCTAACAGATCAATTACGCATAGGCGCAGATCAAGACAAAGTACAAGTATTCGGTCGCTGGAAAATGGGATTTGATGGCACGAATATAGATGAGGGTGTGTTGTGGCATTTCGATTTGACGGCAACAACGCAATATGCCATTAGAGTTAAAGAAAGCGGAGTAGACAGCGAAACGTGGATTAACGCGGCGAATGAGGTAGTTATTGCGAGAAATAATGTCAGACTTGTTAGATTCCAGCAAGGAGCGTTATTATTTGTAGATTATGACATAGATTTAGATGACAGCGACATAGATAACGCAAGATTTGTAAATGTTCAGATTTTAGACAATTATGGTAACGGAATAAACGTAAGCGATACGATAAGTTTTATAAATAGCGCAAGAATTAACTGGAATAAAATTACAGCGGCATCGGTTACATTATCGGCGGGGACATCGGCAAACACCGTGACGGATTTACAGACGGCGAATGACGGTAATACTTATGCCATTACAGAAGCCGCCGCGACACCCGGGATTACATTGATTGTAGATTTTAACAGTGTGAACGCGATTAATTGGGTAGAGATATTAGCAACATACGATGGAGCGGCAACACATGCACTTGAGATAGAGTTATATAATTGGACGGGTACAAGCTGGGATCATTTTGGATGCAGTCAAAATTCGGAAAGCAATTCCGGTACAATATTCTGCAATGCAAGTTTCTTTGTGCCAGACGACACGAATTACATAGGCACGGGAGGCAACGCAGGGAAAGTGCGCATAAGGTTCAATCACCCGATGGCTGGCAATGCGGCACATGATTTCTATATAGATATTGCGGCATTACACCAATGAGAAAAGGAGTAAACATGACACAGGATGCAATTGATAAAATTTTAATATGGGTAGGAGTATTTTTGGCTATCTTGCTTGTGTGGATAGGCACATGCAGTGTAAGCGGATGCGCTTCTAATAAGGCAAAGAGCGACATAGCACAGAAATTAGCAAAACAGACACAGCAGATAGATGACAATAGATCAAAGATAAAAGGAAATGAAAACGAGATAAACAACACGAACACAAAGATTACAACGATGGAAACAAAGATTGAGACAAAAATAACGAATCAGCAGGAAGCATTTGACGAATCGTTAAAGCAGGAGATAGGCAAAGTAAATGGCAATGTGGAAACAAAATATAAACACGTACAAAACAGTATGTGGTATGCGTTTGGATTATTGATAATTATAGGTGTTTTTGGCTGTGTGGCGTTGTTTATATTTTTATGGTTTTGGCGCGGGTTTAAATCAATGGGAAGGATATGACATGCCAAACGGACACGACGAAAGTATAGAAAAGTTTTTTGAGGGCACAGAAACAGACGCCGAGAAATGGACTGCGGTAAAATGCTCATTTGTTCATATAGCGCAGAGACTTGAACAGTTACCATGTAATGAAATGAAAAAGCGCATAGAAGATATTGAAAAAGAAACAGAGGCAGAAGAAAATATAGAAAAAGGAAAAATGAGCGTATTAAACATAATATGGGGTTTAATAACCGCAGTATTAGGCGCGATAGTTTATGCATTTATAGACAAGAAAGTAGGAGGATGATCATGGGAAGAGCACAGAAAAACAAAAGACGCAAAGAGGGCGGAAAGAAACGTAATTAGGAAACAATATGGCAACACCGAACAATGGATTTGAATTGCCCACAGACGCGGCAAGCAATGCCGGGGAAAGTATAAACACAAACTTTTCCACATTAGACAATGGATTGCATTTTACAATAACAATTGCAGTAGCAATGACAGACGCGCATTTTGTGTATATTAAAGACACAGATGGCAAAGCGTATAAAGCCATTGCTTCTGCAACGGATACAGCACGCGCAAGAGGGGCAATAACGGAAGACGGCACGGCTAACAGTAGCAGAAAAATTCGATATATGGGAATAGTCACAAACACGGCATGGAATTTGAATTTAGACAATCCCGTGTTTTTGAGTGACACCGTAGCAGGCGGAATCACACAGACAGAGCCGACAATTAGCGTGCCAGTTGGAATGCCATTGACGCCGACAAGCGTATTACTGAACATAGATTTATCAGCGGTTAAATCTTAACCGTCGAGAAATACTCATTAGTTGATACGCGAAATCGGCGGGGGAAGTGTACATGAAATAGAATGTTTGCATATAAGAATAATTCACACCAAAAGAAAAAAAGAAAGTGGTGCTATATATTAGACAGATAAGGTATAGCATATAAGCAATTTTTTTAAAAACTCTTATTCTTATTGTAATACACTTATATAAACAAATATATTTATATAAGTAAATATCTTTTTAAGAAAAGAATATATACTCTTATATAAGTATATATCTATTCTTAAATAGTCACGTCGTGCAGAGAGTTAAGAAATGCATAAACAGTAAAAAACACAGAAAAGTTATGCATAAAGATTGTAGGGTGGTACCTTTTTCGGACAAAATGAAATTTATTAAAAAAACATTTGCAAAACAAAAAAATATGTTACATAATAAGCGTATATGAGCCAGAGCAAAGTACTAAAAAAATACCTTGAAAACGAGCATAAATACAAAGCGTACATAGCACACAACGTACACAAGTTTAATTCATTTACAAACATAGAGGATTTATGTATGCACGCGGCAAGCAGTGTATTGTGTGCGATTGCCGAGGGAAAGTTTGACAAGATAAAGACATGGAGTGGTGCGAGTAAATACATAAGCGGTATATACAAAAACACAATAAGAAATTTTTGTGAATTCAATTCGAGGACAAGCCGCACGAAGAAAAAAAACATAGATCAGTTTATCAATAAAGCTCGTGTAGAAGACAACACGCTAAAGGATATATTTAACGAAGTAGAGGAAGTATTAAAAAAGATGCATAAATCGACATACATATTTTGGGTTGTAGCAAGAGACAACATACCGGGAATAATAACGGAGCGATTTGCGCGGGCAAGGGAAAGAGGGGCATTAAGAACACAGCTAACATTCAAGCAAAGCAGTTTAAGCAAGATAGGCAAGATGCTTGGTATATCGAGGGAGCGCACACGCCAACACAAAGAAATAATTAAAAGCGTATATAATAGAGTTATAAGCGACAGGGCGATTTTAATACCGGAGGAAAATTGAAAGGTGAATGAAATGGAAGACACAAGAAAACTCAAAAAGATAATAGAATTAAAACAACATGAAATTGATAAGTATGGATTTTGTCCTGATTGTAGGGACAAGGTTGATGGTGAGTGTTACAGATGTAAGAATGACAAACTCAAAGCGGAAAATGAGAGGTTGAGCAAGGCTTTGTTTGAAATAGCTCAAGCACCGTATCCGTTGCATGATTATTGCAGTAAGGAATCATGGGAATTTGCTTGTAACTTTGTTAGCGACAAGAAAAGCATTGAAAGGTGAATGATATAATGAACGGATTATTTCTTGATTTAGGGTTTGTCCGCACCGGATGGATATTAGCTGACGTAGAAAAAAAAGAGATTATTCAATACGGCACAATACGCACAGACAGAATACGCACCGGGGAGAAGAGCAAAAGCAGAAGCGACATAACAAAATGTAAACATATATTAAGATGTATAAACAATGCGTTGATAATATATGATTGTAAAGTAATAGCCGCAGAGATACCGCACGGCGGAGCACAGAACGCAAGAGCGGCACGGTTAATGGGAATGGTAACAGGCGGGCTAATAGGTATAACAATGGACTTGCAGATACGCTACTACTTGCCTTCTGAATGCAAGCACGCCATGATAGGCAAGAAGACGGCGAAGAAGGCGCAGATACAAGCGGCAGTCAAGAAGAAATACCCGCCATTGGCAGAGAATCTAACAAAAGGTGATTTTGAGCACGTAGCGGACGCTATAACGGTTTATGAATGTTATTTAAAGGGAAATGTATGATAGACAAAGATGGTTATGAATGGTATGCGCTTCAAAAAAACAGAAATAAATCAAATTATAGATGGATGGAGTGTATGAGGGGATGTGGCACAAAAGTACAAGTTGGCGATAAATGCGTAAAGGCGAAGTGCTCAAATTGCACACAATGGGAAGCAATATTTCACAATCTTAAAGTACGCGAAAAAAACAGGAGCTTAATGCACGATCAGGAGAATTGCAAGCATGAATTAAAGCCAATTAGAAAACTTGACTTATCATATTGTTTGACATGCGGCAAGCTGGTATATGGCTTATAACATGCCCCACAGCATGCCACAGGGGGCTATAACAGGGGGCAGGAGCGCAAAACTACAGAAAATACGTACAATCAGTCTAGCGAAACGAAAACAGGGGCTTAAAACGCCTATAAGCAATATAGGAGAAAAATGGACGACAAGAAACTTGACATAAAGCAGTATGAAGAGAAGCTATATCAAGATTACATAAGCAAGGCGGAGCAGTACATATCCGGCGCACAGAAAGCCGAGGACATACGAGCCGGGAAGGGGGATATATTCTATTATAATCTTACATTCCTAAAAGGCGTGATAACCCGTAAAGACATGCTATTAGAGGGAATGCGCAACATATCAAGTAAATGGCTTGCATCTAAATGGTTTAGAGGGCTATATCACATAATGCAAACAGCATATCATAACAATCAAGTACATTTAGATAAAAAGGGATTTATGCAGGCATTAGTAGAAAGCCCGGATATAACAGACAGCAACAAGCAGGGCATAGACAATGCATACAGTCTTGCCGAATACTATGATATAGAGCTAACAGAGGATTCATTTAAAAACGCGATGGTACATATAATAGAAAAGGAAAAGAAAAAGATATTTGACGCGGGGATAATGAATGCAATAAAACTCCGCAGAAACAATTTAAAAAAAGCCGAAGAAACACTAAAGGATACGATAACAAAAGCATCGAACATAACGGTAGGGGATTCACTCGTAACACTATCAAAGGCAAGCAGATTCGCAATGGACGAATACCGTGACAAAGAGCATTATTATTTTGACACATACAGCGATAAAATAAACAGAATAACAGGCGGGGGAAAGAAGGGGGACACATGGTTTGTCGGCGGATTCAGCAACGACGGGAAAAGCATAATGTGTCTTAACTTAATAATGCCGTCAATAATAAGCAAGCACAAAGTATTATGGATACCGCTTGAATCAACGACAAAAGATTTACACCAAATGATAACAGTGTACATGGCAGAGTTAATGGGAATGCGTTGGATCACATCGGAAAAAGTAAGATTGAAACAATTAAGCGGTGACGAGGAAGACAAATACAATGAATTGCAAAATCACATAATAGACAACATAAATAATCTTTTCATATACAAGCCAAAGAGCAGATTTACAATAAAAGATTTGGAGCTTGAAATAGACAAGATACAATCACACTTCGGGCTTGACATAGTAGTAATTGATTATCTTGAATTACTTGACAACGAATACAAAAAAGAGAATACGGAATACAGAATAAAAATGAAAGAGCTTGCAAGAAAAGCAAGTCAAATCGCAACGCAAAAAAATGTATGGTTTATATCACCTTGGCAAGTGAACAGAGACGGACGCAAGAGAGCCGAGGAAAGAGCCGCGCCGAAAAGAAACAAATTACCACAGCCGCCGTATTACACGATATACGATTTACAAGAAAGCAGTGGTGCAGAACAAAACGCAAAAGTAGTAACATGGATATATCAAGACGAAGAATTAAGAGCAATGAAAAAAGCACGCACGGGATTAAGCAAAGTAAAGAGTGAAGCGTTTGTAAGCGGTAAGGGATGGGACATAGAAACAGACTTTGCGCATTGCAAGCTAATAGAAAACGAAGAAATAGAGGATTTGGAAAATGACGAGAAACTACCGATTTAAGCACGAATTCAGCATATTTAAAAAAAATTTATTTTTTTCTTGCAATTCCCGAAAAGTATGTCATAATGTATGTAAAGCTTTTTGAGAAGGAATAGAAAATGGACACAAGCAAGATAAAAAGAATGCTTGCACATGCCACACTGGAAGAGTTAAGCGAGATAAAGGCATACTGCAAAAAGAGGCGTGATATATTGTGGCGCAAGAATTATGAGCAAGGCAAGGAAAATCACAAAAAAAGAATGCAGGCACTACAGATTGGTACAGAGATCATAGTGAAGTTTGGAGCGCTTGCCGGGCATAAGGGGAAGATAGAAAAGCACGGCAGAAAAAGAGCGATAGTAGAGTTTGAAAAAGAGATAGAAGGTAGCAATAGATGGTATGTATATTATGATAAAATGGATATAGTAAACAAAAATACAATAGAGACGGCGAAATTTAATGTAGTAGGCAATAAAATTTTTGAGAAGGTATTTTGCAAATGAAAATAATCTGCGCATGGTGCAAGAAAGACAAGGGCGACAAGCCCCCGTACAGTGATAAAAGCATATCATATGGAATATGCAAAGAGTGCGCAGAGAAGTTAAGGAGAAAAGCAAACTGTTCATGCTGTAGCGGATCGAGAAAAGTAATAGTTGATAATGAGAAAGAAATTTGTCCGGTATGTGAATAATGAAATTTCAAAAGACAAAACTTGAAGAATATAGAAGAAGCATTACCGGGAAAAGTTTTAGCAATAAACATGTTAAATGTTATTGGTGCGGCAATACGCTTAACAAGACAAACAATAGAGAGATATGTGTTGGTGATGATTTTATGACGTATTGTTTAAATTGTGCCAAAAAGGGCAATACAATAACCGGAAAAATAAAATGAGAATGTGGGGTGTTAATACAAAGCAAATGTGCAGACAGCACTTGCTTGGAGAGCATGTAGAAATGCACATGTTCGCCGGGGCAATAAAAAAGAACAAGAGCATAGAGGGATATATAAGAAAAGGATTAGTAAATCCTGCAAGATTATTTGACAGACACAAAGAAATAGTGACAGAAATGGAAAACCGGGGAATGAATCACAAATCAGAATTAAGCATATTTCCCGGTGTAATATTGCCAATAATAAATATAGACACAGAAGAGAATGAGAAGGAACTGAAAAGGCGTTGCAAGAAATGTTTTAGGGAAAATAAATGCTAAAAACACACACAAGAGAAGAAGTATATATAGACTTCAAAGATCATTTGTCGGATTGTGGTATATCTGTATGTGAGTGGCATAATGGCGAGGGCATTGATATTACAATAGACACAAAAGGTGTTATGCAGGCATATTCATTTACTTATGGGCAATTTGAGGCAATCAATGCTCTTATACAGTGTATGCGTAGCGGAATTGATTTGAATGAGAAAGAATAGTATGCTAATAATAATATACGTATGCAAAAAGTGCGGGAATAAATACAAGGAAGTAAAAAGACCGTCACGGGCATTAGAGGATAAGATGCTATATTCAGAAGGCATATGCGAGAATTGTTGGAGAAGTAAATGAATCACAAATCATTGTTTAATAAAGATGGCGCACATTATAACATATATGAAATTTACAGCGATAATGGCATGAATTTATTAAGGCGTATATTCCCCGACGGTATTGCAAATGATATGAATTTTGTATTATTTTCAACGTCGGGCATACATGGATCGTGTGTAAGCTTGGAAGACATTGAATCGTCACTGATAAAATATGGCGACAAAACATATAATGATTTTGCCGACCCGCCGGACGATTTTTATAATTCCTATTTGACAATATTGATAATACACCCGCGACTTGTATGCATGAAATATGGCGATATAAAAATATCTTTACAGGATATACCGTATCTAAAAAAATTAAGAGAAACAAGCATTGATGCGGTGCAGGCAATAAATAGGGAAGCATAATGCTAACAGTTGAGATAAAAGTAAACGGCGCATTGATAGAGTATTTATATATTGTAAACGTAACACCGCTTGAAAGACAAGTAGATAGAATATTGGAGACAGAAAAGGAGATTAAGGATATATACAAATATGAACATTACGACGCGGGCGAAGGAACAATAGACGGAAAAATACACCATACAAGAAATGATGGCGCATTAGTGCTCGTAAAGAAAGTAATAGACAAAGCGATTAAGCAAAGGAGAAAAAAATGACAGTACAATGGCGCGAAAATTTACCGCCGGAAAGAGAAAGAAACATGCTTGACTTAACAGGTAGCTTGATGCGCGGCAGAGAAGACATAATGGAGCTGATAAAAGACGATGTAGCCCGGGCAAGAAAGAAAGAAATGGTACGGATAGTAGAAGAGATAGACAAAGCGCACAGGGGATTACTTAACTTGTTTGCATTGGAGTAGCAAATGGACACAGCAAAAGTAATAGTAGAAACAGTAATAGATCATGGATTAAACAGACCGTCATTAGAGCAAATGACAAATCTAACATCATGGCAAAGCGCACATAGAGTAAGCGAGGAAGAATTTAGAAGCATAATAGTAGATTATTTACTTGGCGATATTGATATAAGTGAGAGATAGAGCGGTGAGTGACTTGGCACGCATGAAACAGTCCTCATGGGAGAATAAAGCTCCAAGAGCTACCTAGGAGAAGCAAAAAAGTGCTATGCGGCGGGTCATATTTTGGTTGTTTCTTGAGCGCCTTTGTGCGGGTAGCTCCCGTATTACAAAGGGTAATCCCGCCTCACCGTTCAACATTTTTTAAGGAGATAATTTGTGATTAAGTTTGAAGCAGGCAAAGAAGTAATTGTAGCATTACGATTTGACAAGCCGAGAGAAGACGAAGGAGAGCATGGAAAATATTATGTGTGGGGCATAATAGTAGATGGCGAAAACGATTTAATGAAAGTGTATGAAGGGCTATATAAAAAATTAACAGGACTTGGCTTAAAGAAGGGCGATAAAGTTTCAATAAAAAAGATTACATACACAAACAGTGAGGGAAAGCCACGCGCAGGATGGGAAGTAAGCAAAATCAGTAGCAGTTCAAGCGGTGCAAAAAGCGCAAGCAATGCAAGCAATAACGGTGGGAGATATACAGAAGAGGAAATATATGCATTTAACATAAAAGACGCAATAGCAAATGCCGTGCAGTTAGTGAGCGCAAAGATAAAAAGCGGGGCTAATTTTACAAACGTACAAAAGATGATAACAACAGTAGACGCAATAGCAGAATTGCTTTACAAGACACATAAGAAACTTGAACGAAGATTAAGGAAAGCAGAAGAGCCGCCCAAACAGCCGGAGCCGCCGGAAGAAGAGCCAGAGCCAAAAGACGACACAGGATACGTAGACGAAGATGTAGTGCCGTTTTAAGGAATATTTGATGGGCAAAAACGATAGAGACGCAATGGAAGACGCTTTAAAATCTTTGAAATATAACAAAGAAGTATTTGAGGACAGCATGGCTGAATTGTCAAGCTTATTGATGTATCGCTATGAGTCTTTAAAAGATGCAGGATTTACAGAAGGGCAGGCGTTCCAAATTATTTTAGAAAGAGGATTAGAATAAATAGTGCAGATAATACAAGACACAATAAGGCAAGACGGCGAAACAAGACGGCGATTCATAACGCTCGAAGTTGACATAGACGGCAATTACCACGTAGGGCAGAGACTAAAGATAGTACACGATCACACAGACGCACAAGTAAAGTTTTTCCACGCGCTATGCGGTGACATAGGCGAGCAGATGGGCGAGACGAAACAACAGGTAAAAGACGTGTTAAAGCTCGGCGCAGAAGTAGAGAGCGTTGCAGAGGCGACAAAGGAACAGATGTCACATTTAATAGAGGTAACGCTTGAGTTTGTCAAGGAGCACGATATAACGCTATCCGAGAAAACAGTAAAACAAATGGAGGCAGAAGATAAATATAGTATGTGTTTACACAAGAAAATATGTTTGCTATGCGCCGAGAAAGCAGACATGCATCACGCAGACGCCGTAGGCATGGGGCGGGACAGAAAAGAGCACGACAAAAGGAATCCGGGGGAAAGAAAAATACCATTATGCAGAAAGCATCACACAGAATTACACAGCATGGGAGCGAACGGATTTATAGAGAAATATCATTTACAGGGATATGAGAAGTTTTTTAGGAGAATATAGATGGAGCTGATTATAGACCCAATGTTTTTTTACTGGTTAAATGCTATTACTGGAATATTGATTATTTCACTTATTGGTCTTATTTTATCTTGTCTAGCAACTATCATTGGGATGATGGTTGCATTTGTCGGGTACACAGNNTACACAGAGGAGGACAAAGCATTTGTGAGACTTGGCAAAAGAATACTTAAAATATTTATACCATTAGTTGTGTTTTTTGCATTACTTGTAACATTTGTCCCGAATAGCGATACATTAATAAAAATGAAAGTAGCAGGGCATATAACAGAAGAAAATGTTAGCAAGTTAATCAATGTCACTGGCATAGCGCGGGAAGCAATAAAAAAAGATGTGATAGAAATAATTGACGCTATAAACAAGAAAGAGGAGACGCAGGGAGAATGAAAAAAATACTAATACTATCCCCGCACACAGACGACAGCGCATTTGGATTAGGAGCGACAATAGCCAAGTGGCACAGGCAGGGACACATAATACTTGACGTAGCATTTAGTCACGTAGGCAGAGAAGATTTAAAGCAGGAATTTGAACGCAGTTGCGAGATGTTCGACATAAAGGGCAAGTGTTTAGATTTCCCGGTGCGGAATTTCACGGCGAAAAGACAAGAGATACTTGACAAAATGATAAGACTGAAAGAGGAATATAATCCGGGGTTAGTAGTAGTGCCGTGCTCATATGACACGCACCAAGATCACCATACAATATACGAGGAATCATTGCGCGCATTTAAGACGCACACAATAATAGGATTCGAGCAGATATGGAATACATATCAGATGACATACGACATAATAAGTGAGGTAAGAAGCGAAGACATAGACATACAATGGGACGCGATACGTTGTTACAAGTCACAGGAATTCAGAATGTATTTTGACAAGGACAAGATAGTATCACAAGCCAGTACATGTGGCGGGAGAATAGGCGTGCAGTACGCAGAAGCAATGGAAGCGATTAGAATAATTGAGCGAGATTGTTTATGAGCGGATTACACTCAACAGTACGAGAAGCCATGATGCGCGATAATAAAGCGCAAATATGGATACTGGAAAACTCACAGTATATTACAATGATGGGTTCACACGCATACGACACGTTTACAGAGCAATCGGATTATGATTTATACGGCTTCACGATCCCGCCAAAAGACATAGTATTTCCGTTTCACTACGGCTATATATACGGATTCAGTAAAGATATACCGAAATTCGAGCAGTATCAAAAGCACGGGATGCAATACAAGAAGAAAGACATAGACTTGCAGATATTTAACATAGTGAAATACTTTCAATTGTTAATGGACAATAACCCGAACATGGTAGACAGCTTATTTACGAAAATAGAATACGTGATAAAATGCACGAAGATTGCAGAGATGGTGCGTATAAACAGAAAAACGTTTTTGCACAAGGGATCATATCATAGATTTAAAGGTTATGCATATTCACAGCTCAAAAAAGTCAAGTCAATGAATCGCACAGGAAAAAGAAAAGCGATAGTAGAGAAGTACGGCTACGATACGAAGTTTGCCGGGCACATAGTTAGACTGCTTGACGAGGCGGAGCAGATACTACAGGAAGGTGACATAGACATAACCCGGGCGAAAGAACAGATAAAGGCAGTAAACAGGGGAGAGTTTACACTTGAGCAGATAGAGCAAAAGTTTCACGAAAAGGAGAAATACTTAACAGAGCTATACGAAAAATCAAAGCTGCGACACAGACCGGATCAAGAAGCCATAAAGGAATTACTATTACACTGCCTTGAGGAATATTACGGCAACATAGATAATCTTGTAAGGCGCACAGCGAATAATAAGGCGGACTTAATAAGAGACATTGAAAAGACACTGGAGAGATACAGGTGAACAAGCGGGACAAGAGAAGCGTTAAACAAGCAAGCAAATATTCATTATTAGCAAGATTGGGATTACAGCATTTTTGTGCTTGGGCAATACTTGACATGAAAAAGAAAGTATGCGCAAGCTCAATTGGGGAGATATTTGCCCCGCTGAAAAAGAGAGTGTATTATGATATATTGGATCACGAAGAGGAAATGATGCATAGATTATTAAACAAAGAAGATTTTAAATATTTCAAAAGCTGGAGTAGCAGAGCATGAAGTTTATAGTATTCGGCAGTGAAGGCATGGGGGGCAAGGGAATAATAAGAGAGATAGAGCACATATACCCGGACGCTATGATAATAAAGATAGACAAGAAATTAGGTAATGATTATGACGAGAAAACACATGTAACAACATGGCTATATCATAATTATAAATGTATTGCAGAAGATAAAATATATTTAATTCCGCTTAATACTTCAAAATTATATCGTTTTGCAGATACAATTATTAATACTAATTGCAAAGATGACATTGGAATAAACAAGCCAATAATGGGATACGGGAAAATAGATTATACAGAATGGCTTGAAAAGCAGGCATGGGATGTAATGTATGAAAATGGATTTGAAGCGAATATACCCAAAGCCATGACAACGAACACGCTTGACAAAAAATACATACATGGAATACTTGCCCCGCTGTTCGGGGAAAAAGAAGACAGAGTGTGCATGAAGCGCAAGGGCGGATTTGGCGGGAGAGGATTTTATGTGCTCACAAAAAACAAAGACAGTTTCAAAGAAGACATAGGCAAAAAGAAAAGCGGGAAAGAGAGATGGCACTACGAGGACTTCCCGGTACACAGACTTAAACCGCAGGAGTGGTACTTTCAAGAATATTGCAACGGATGGCTAATAAGCGTTGACGTATTATATCACAAAGGAAATATACAATCAATTTTAATGCGCAAGAGAATGGAAAGCATTGACGGTAAAACAACAGTAGCAAAAAGAACATTCATAGACGAGTTATATCTAATATGCGAAATGCTTGGCAAGGAAATGTCACTTGACGGCATACATGGATTTCAATTCAAGCACGCGCAGAGCAAAGATGACAAATTGAAGCTCATAGATTGGAACCCACGTTTTCAGAGTGGCATAGCATTTGGGAGATATTTAGGCGAGGACATACTGACAAAAACGATGGAGTATTTTATTGAAAAAGAAATTTGGGAAACAGAAAAGGAAATGGAAAAAATATCATATTATGATTGGCTAAACAAAACGCATGGAAAAATAACAGCAGAGAGAGACATGGGAAATATTGTTGAAAAGAAAATATAATGGGATTTATAGATAAAATTAAAAATAGCGGAGATTATGTTTATCCAACAGAAAAAATAACACTAAAAAATTATAAAGATCAAATAAGAATACATAAAATGCTTAACATGCTACCATTTGCCCCTGAAAATATTTTGATATTTGGTTTTTTTGGATCAGCGATTAAAGAACCAATTTACAAAACAAAAAAACATAAATTTTTGTTTTGGAATTGGGAGGAAAAAAATATAATATATACAGCGAATGATGTTGATTGCTTGATAATAACAAAAGACAAAAAACAAGAACTGCTTACATTATCATTGCCGATTATATATAAACGATATTACGATGATTTTCCATATGGATTCGATTGGATAGAAACAGAAAAACCGGGAGCGCTACACTTGCTTGTTACAACGTTAAAAAAAATAAGGATGGCGCTTAAAAACAATGATGCAGATGCAAAAAGAATAATATCAGAATTAAAATTATGTATGGGATATAAAAATATATTGGAAGAATTAAAGAGATTACATGGATAAATTATGAAAAAGAAAAACGCGACAGGAAACAGACCGAGGCGCAAGATAACGCGGGCGGAAAAAAAGAAGAGGAATAAAGCGCGTGACACAGAAGACATATACGCAAAGATGAGATTGGGTAATAGAAGTTACAGAAAGACGCTATCAAATTATAGGTAAGAGAATAGGAGAAAAAACGCTTGAAAACGCTATTTATTCAACAGTCACCATGCATTAGGACTTGGAAACAAGCAAATGTATTAAACGATTTAGGGCATGAAGTGTATTTGGCGTATAATACAAATGCAATAGAAAACTACTACAATTTGCCAATGAATTGTTTCAAAGAAGCGTTTGCGCTTAATAGTTATCCGACGTTATTTTATATATCGGAATATTTTGATTTGATACATTGTGCAAACGAATCAGACCTTTGGACAGGATTTGCATTAGTAGCGACGCACAACAAAAAAACTCCGGTAATACACGATTGCCATGACTTATTAAGCTCAAGAAATCAATTAGTGCCAGAACAAGTATTGGAAGAGCAGATGGCAAATGTAATGACGGATCATGTAATATATTGCAGTGAGCGCCAGAGAGACATGATACATGAATTCACGGGCAAGCAGATAGCAAACAATACAATAATATATAACATGCCGCTGGAAAAATATATACCAAAAATAACATTGCCGAAGATACCAAAGATAATAAAGCGGCAAAAAAACAAATTGAATATAGTATATGCAGGCGGATTGAGCGAACAGGAAATGCATCACAGGAATTTATACGAACACTTTTTGGAGATACTAAAACAAAATCACAATTTATACGTATACGCTCCGATAATCCCGAAGAAATATGAGGGATTGCGCGGAATGACAGGATGGCATCCGGTGGGGCATGTACCATATACAGAGATGATAAGAGAGCTAACGCGATACGATGTGGGGTTAATACCATTCCGGGCACACATGACAAACAAAGCGCATTTAGATATGGGAATGAGCAATAAGTTATTTGAGTATCTTGCCGCAGGACTACCGATACTATGCCGCAAGGGGCTGTATGAGCACGAGAAGTTTGTAAAAGAAAACAACGTAGGCATAATATACGACAGCGTGCAGGACATGCACATAGACCCGGCGCTATACAATATAGACAGATTCAAATACACGATGGATAAAGAAGTAAAAGAAAAGCTGATACCGATATATGAGCAGTTAGCGGCGCAGAATGAATACAAGAAAATCACGGTAAAAAATCCATTAAAGAAATTAGATTTTCGCACAAGTTTAGAGATATACGCGGAGAAAGAAGACGAAGAAAAAGACATAGTGCCGCTATACGGAATGAATCACGACGGACAAAAAAGCGTTGAGTTTGAAAGTTGGCTCAAGGAGAATAACGAGAAGTTTATTGAGTATCAGAAAGCACAAGGGATAATACAATGAGTGATTTAAAACCTTGCCCGTATTGCAAATCTGTTCCAAAGGTATATGATAATAAATGTTGGAAGTTAACGCATACCAGAGATTGCTATATTTACAGAAAATATGGTGTGCAAGGAATATATATCTATAGTGATAGTATGCTCTATGCTTACAACACCCGCCCGATTGAGGATAAACTCAAAGCGGAAAATGAGAGGTTGATGGAATTGTTAAGTGAAGCGGTGCAACACATAAATCTCAATAATGCGCCACGTAGTTTGTATGATGATATAATGGAAGCATTGAAAGGTGAATGATGGATATACTGTATGTTACAGTAGATTGCGCAAGACATGACGCATTTAGCTGTTTCAATCCCGGACTAAAGCACAAGACGCACAACATAGACAAGTTAGCCGAGAAAGGCATACTGTACACACAATGCCGCTCAACAGCACCATTTACGCCGTCAAGCCATATCAGTCAATTTACGGGGTTAAACCCATACGATCACGGTGTACGCACTATGTACGGCGTGAAGATGCGTGAGGACATAGAAACACTACCGGAGCTATTAAAGCAAAGAGATTATGAAACAGCGGCATTTACGGGGTTTGGCAATCTTGTGTCCTATTATGGTATGAATAGAATGTTTGACAAAGTATATGAAACAGTGCCGGGCTGTAAAGGATGGCGCAAGAATCCGGTAGGATGGCTTGGCTATGATTGGCGCAAGGAATTTAAGGAATATATGCGCGGTAACAATAAAAGCAAATTCGTATGGCTACACTACTTTTTCGCGCACACAGGAAGCGATGCGATGATACCCCCGGTGTATAGAACACAATACAGAGACGAAAGCAAGCCGGAGTTATTTGAAAATTATCACGCGAAAATACAATGGTTTGACAAAGAGTGGCTTCCGTTTATACTTGAACAAGTTGACATGAGCAATACAATAATAGTGCTCACAGCGGATCACGGGGAAGACTTTGGCAAATTCGAGGAATCGCACGGGAAAGAGTTAAAAGACTTAACAATACGCATACCGTTAATAATATATCACCCGGACTATATGCATGAAACAAAAGCAGAGCCGATAAGCGCAATAGACATACTACCGTCAATAATGAATTCGCTTGATATGGGCACAATGGTAAAACATAACGGAATACTTGAGGATTATATATATCTCCCGGCATACTTTGAGACATGGCGCACAAGATACACAGAAGCTCCAGTGTTTAGGTGCGGCATGTGTTGCGGGGAATGGAAAGTAATATACAAAGGCGCGGGGCTGAAGGAAGAGAAGAAGCTTGACGAGATATATCACTTAACAGTAGACAAAAACGAGGAAAAGAATCTTGCAGAAAACCCAAATGTATTAGACGCAACAAAACCGATACAGATAGCGATTGAAAGCACATTTGACAAATTAGATATATGCATAAAAAAAGACACAGAAGACAAGCATAAATTTGAACAGAGCTTAAAGAATTTAGGATATATGTAAATGAAAAAGACAGAGCAAGTTAATTGTTGTGAATGCCATAAGCCGCTTGATTGTATACCAAAGACAGTATGTTATATTTGCGGGGAATATCATTGTTATATGTGCGCAGACACAAAAGGCGTATATCCAACGTCAATAAAAAGAGACGGCACAAAAGAGGTATTAAGATACAGGGGAGAATTTGTATATTTCTGCATAAGATGCTGGACGGAATTATTAGTGCGCGGATTAGACGATGTAAAAAGAGAAATACTAAACGAGGGAGAATTGAATTAAATGCAAATGATAAATACTGAAATAAATTATGAAATATATAACACAGAAATACGCCATAATTATATGTCAATGCTTTTTATAAACATATCAAAGAAGACAAAGGAAAAACTTGAACAATAAAATAGACAGAGATGATTTTTTTGATATGATAGACGCGATGGAGAAAATATGTAAAGAAAATGAAAAAGCAGGAGAAACGATAAAATGGAAATAAGCGCAAGTTTAATAGTAAAAGACGAAGAGCCGTTTATAGCGCGTTGTCTTGAAAGCATACGTGGTTTAGCGGACGAGATAGTAATAGTAGACACAGGAAGCACAGATGCGACNNGGTGTAAAGCTATTCAGTTTACCGATGGAGAAAATAGATTTTGCGCGGGCAAGAAACTACTCAAAGGACAAGTGCAAAGGAAAGAGAATATTCATAATAGACGGCGACGAAATACTTGCCACAGACGCGAAAGAAGTAAGGAAAACAATACTCAAATTCGATCCAATGAACACAGCATTTACAACAATCCATTTACAGATGTCACCGCAGAATACGGTAATGTCACAGCTCCAGCAATACAGGATATTCCCGAACGCAAAGGAGATATGTTACAGGGACAGAGAGCACAATCAGCTAACAATAAAAAAGGACGGGCAGTACATACCATTTGAGCATGTATTCAACACAAACAATGGCAAACTAAAAAACACAAACATAACATTCAAGCATTTGGGACACCAAGACCCGAAGAAAGAAAAAGCAAGATTTGAGCGTACGAAAGAAACAGTAAGATTATTAAAAGAAGAGATAGACAGCCACGAAGACAAGGAAGAGGTATCATTTGAGAAATTTTACAATTTACTCAAGGGAACAATATACACAATGGATGAGGAAGTATTGAAATACGCAAAGATGGGCATAGATGTATACATGCAAAAACCGCCGAAAGAAAAAGAAAAATTTGACAGATATTTACTTACATACATAATGGCAAAAACATTAGCCGGGGAATGGGACGTAGAGCAATACATAAAAGAGCACGTAAAGATAATGGGCGTAACAGTAGACAACAGCTTTTACAATTTCGCATACAATTATCGCGCAGGAAAGATAATAAGCGCATTTTCATATGCCCGCAGTTATCTTGAGCTTGTGCAGATAGAACAGCAAATGAATCCAGTAGGAATGCAGGGCACGTTGTTTTACAGGGATTTAATAATACAGAAATTAGCAGGAATGAGATATTTCATTGAGAAAAGGGCGGAGATATAAAATGGAAGCGATTAGTCATTTAGATATTTTAAAAGAAAGAATAAAACATGAAGTTGCGCTTGCAGTAATATATGCCAATGAAAATGAAAGTGTAATAAAAGCCCGCATAAACATACAAGCATATACAGATGATATTATTGATGTTATAAGACAACACGCAGAAATTTCAGATGATTTACATAATGAAATCCAAAAACTGAGAAGTATTTGCCACAAACATAGAGATGTAATGGATGAGAAAGATAATGAATTTTTATTTATAAGCAATAGAATTGACATGAATAAATATTTTGAGAAAAATAATGAGTAAAAAAAGATTTAAAACAGAGAATGAATTTGCATTATATACAATTCCATTAATACTTGGCGGCATAATACCAACAGAATATAAGGCAATTGCAGAAGTGCCGCGAAGCAGTCATAGCGATCACGCTGATTTGTTGGTAATAAAACCAAAATATAAAATTATGCGATTTGTTGAGTTTAAATTATCTGATAAGAAAAAGCTGAATGCACAAATTAAAAGAACAGAAAGAAATACAGGAATAAAAACGATAGGAATAATAAATAGAGAACATGAAAATAACAAAACACTCTATGGCGATCAAATAATCGGGTTAAATACATTTTCAGATCAGGAAGTAGATTGGTTATGCACGATTTTTAGCTCTAATTATTATTGGACAAGCATATATGATTCTGCATATGCAATGATGTATTGGTATGCGTCTTTATCAATGGACACAGAATTTAACAATGCTGGTGCAAAAAACGCAGATTGCGAAACACTTTATATCTATTTTAGAAGAGCCGTTAAGAATCTGAATTACATGCTAAAGGGCAATATACATATAGATATAGTTATGGGGATGTTTCGTGGCATATATGCGTTGTCAAGTGCCCAAAAACATATGACGGCGGCATTAAAAAAATGAAATACATATACAATTGGGCAAACAATGAAAAGCGCAAGACAATGAAGGGAAGAATATGCGAAGTATTGGCGCGGGGAAGAAAGAACACAGTAGAAGTTAAGTTTATAGACAATGGACAGAGAGAATTTGTATCGAGATATTCATTAAGGAAAGTGAAATGAAATGCCCACATTGTAAAACAGAGCTTATAAAGGGAGAAGCAAAAGCATATGAGACGTTATGCGAACATGTTGAAAACCCGAATGATACAACAATTAGATTGAGAGCCACATATTTTTGTCCGAATAGATGCGGCGGGAAAGACGCATTTTATGGAATATACGCGGAAGATATAATGGGGATTGGGACGTGCCATGTTTAGATGCAATAATGGAAGAGTAGAATGATAACAAGAATAGCAATGATAACAACGACATACGAGAGAAGTCAATATATGCATGACCTTGTAAAAGATTGCAGAAAAAACCTAAAAGACAGACTTGAGTATTATGTCAAACACTTTATAATAAACGATGCAAGCAAGAGGGGCTATACATGGCTAGACAAAGTGCCGGAGCAGATAAACTACGAGATAGAATACAAGTGCAATAAAAAGCGCAACGGACGCTCAAGGTACTGGAAGACATATAACAATATATTCCGGGAAGTAAAGAAAGAATGGTTTGATTATGTTATATTCATAGCAGATGATTTTAATTTATGTGACGATTTCTTTCATAAAATAATGACAATCTATAATAGAGCGCCAGAAGGAGCGCTATTGAGGTTTTTTCTTGATTGGCGGTTAATGGACAATTGTAACGGACTTCCGGTGCAAAAAGTTGACGGTGTACTTATAATGCCATTTGAATACATGAGAAGCATAGACTTCGAGGTAGAGCAAGTAACGGACACAACAGGAAGCTCCGGTGTATGGCGGCAATTGTCAAAGAGACTGCTTGACAACAACAAATATGCAACGGTATATCATACAGATTACTCGTTATGCCATCACAGAGCGCCGAAGTTAAGCAAAATGAATCCAGAAGTCAGAGCGTTAAAGATGATAAAGACGAGAAGATATTTAGGCGGTAAAAGCGAAAAGAAAGTAAAAATAATTCACCCGATAAAAGGACATAGAAAAAAGAAGAGAGACATGAGAATATTATACACAATACAAGAGGGACTTGGGAACACACTTGAAACAGTGCCGATATATCTTTATCTAACAGCATACTACAAAGATGTAGATGTTTGGTATCGCACATACAGCGAAATAAACGGCGGTGAGAAATTAGACCCGTACAGAGAAATAGTGAAGTTTTACGGAGGGAAAATATACGAAACAGAAGACCTAAAGCAATTAGATTTAACAGAATACGCCGGGCAAATAACAAGTTATCAAAACAACATAGTAAATCAGTTACCAATAATTGCCAAATGCGACAATCACAAAATAGTAAATGAAATAGGCAGAAACGCACAAATAGCGAAAAAGATAAACGCAGCAAGCACAGGCACGGGGTTAAATCCAGAATGGTCGCCGCACAGATTCATAAGAACAGTAACACCCGTAAACTGGAAAGAGATTAGAAAAAACAGATACGTAGACGCGAGGAAATACGACATAGTATTATGCAACGGCGGATTAAACAACATGCAATGGGCACGCAAACGCTACGCAAGATGGCATGAAGTTGTAAAAAAATTAAGCAAGAAATATCACATAGCCAGTGTCGGACACCCGGAGGATTACATAAAAGACACACAGGACGAGACAGGGATACCATTGCTTGAGGTATGCGATTTAATAAGCGAGAGCACATTATTTATAAGCAACGATTGCGGATTATATCATTTTGCGAATTTAATAGGCAAGCAGAACATTGTAATATTTACAGCAACGAACATAAAGAAAAACTATCACAGTGTATTTCACAGATTCGCGAAAGTAATTGTAAGCGGCTACGAGTGCGCGCCATGTCAGGCGGAAGATTGGAAGCGTTACAACGCATGGAAAAACTGCAAAGATTGGAAATGCACGAAAATAGACCCGAAGGTAATTGCAAGACAAGCGGAGAAAATGTTAAAATGAGCACTAAAATAGAATGGGCAGAGGAAACATGGAATCCCATTACAGGATGCACACCTATTTCAGAAGGTTGCAAGAATTGTTACGCAAAGAAAATGGCATATAGACTAAAGGGTAGATTCGGCTATGACAAAGACGAGCCGTTTAAACTAACGTTCCACGAAGACAAAATGAAAGTGCCGCGCAAATGGAAAAAACCACGCAAGATATTTGTGGGTAGTATGGGCGATTTGTTTCATAGCTTTGTGCACCCGGGCTGGCTGGACAATATAATAGAAATCATTAGCGAATGCCCACAGCATACATTTATTATTCTGACAAAGCGACCCGAGAATATTAAAACAAAACTATATGAATATACCCACAACGGAGATGTTAGGAGCTATGATTATAGACAAAACGAAAATTTGTGGATTGGTGTATCTATAGAAAATCAGCGCACGGCAGACGAGAGAATACCGCTGTTATTAAAAGTGCCAGCGGCAAAAAGATTTGTAAGCATAGAGCCGTTATTAGATCATATCGGCTGGCGACCGTCGTGGGATAAGCTTGATTGGGTAATATGCGGCGCAGAAACCGGACAAGGCAAAAGACACATGGACACGAAATGGGCAATAGAAATAAAAGATCAATGCAAAGATGCAGGAATACCGTTTTTCTTTAAAAAAGATTCAAAAGGTTCACATAAATTAAATGGAAAAATATACGAGGAGATACCAGAATGAAGCGGGGCGGCAAAACCTTCTCAAAAGCAAATTCCCCATACCCGTCGCCCCGCGATATTTAAGGAAAAGCAATGAGCACAAAATATGATTGGCTAAAACTAAAAGAAGAATATCTCAACAGCTATTACAGTTTAAGACAATTTAGAGATATAATAGAGGAGAGAGCACCGCAAACAGGAGAGCCAGTGCCGACATATCAAGTGTTAAAAAGATATGCGCATGAAGACGGCTGGAATAAGACAAGAGATAAAATGAGGGAAAAAGCAAAAAAAGACTTAAACGACATAAATGATCAAAACCCCGAAATTATAGAAATAAAGAAAACACTACTTGAAAAACAAACAAGATTAACGGACGCGCTAATAAAGTTAGTTGAATGGATTATGAACAATCCAGAACATGTACGCATGACAGCAGACGCGGCAGAGTTAATAAACGCCGCGCAGAGAGCGCTTGGCATGGCGACAAAGGAGACACAGCAGACAACGCCGATGGTAAACATAGATCAAAGGCAAATAGGATTAGACAGCTTCCGGGCGCAGTTAGAAAACAAGACAAGACCGGAGATTGTAAAAGAGGCAGAATATACAATAGAGGAAGAGAAAGAGCTTGAAAGAAAAATAGACGACGAGGAGCTTGAGTTTTTGGACAATGAATGATTAAGCCATATTACGAAAATTCACTTGGCAAGATTTATCACGGCGATTGTCTTGATGTGTTACAGAAGGTTACAGAAAAACCAGACCTTATCTTGTGTAATCCGCCGTATGGTGTTAATTATGCAGAATGGGACAAGAGCATACCGAAGCCGGAAGAATGGATGGGGCTTGTCAAATATAATATTTGCTTAATTACTCCGGGAAATGGGAATCAACATATTTACCCGAAACCAGATTGGACAATAGGATGGTTCAGACCCGGAAGCATACAAAGATGCAGGAATGGGACAGGTTTTTCACATTGGGAGCCAGTATTGCTATACGGAGAAAACAGGTTTTCTTATGACGCAAAAGCATTTAATGCCAATACTGGCGCAAGCGGATACGGTCATCCATGCGCAAAACCGCTATCATTATGGATATGGCTAATAGAACAAAGCAAAACAGACGGAGTTATACTTGACCCATTTTTAGGAAGTGGCACGACAGCAGTAGCGGCGATGCAATTGAATCGCAGATTTATCGGCATAGAGATAGAGGAGAAGTACTGCGAGATAGCGGCAAAGCGATGTGAGCAGGCGAGGACAGGATTAACGCCGGAAGAGCAAGAAGCAGGACAGCAATTATTATTTGAGTAAACAAATGCGAAAAGAAATAAGAAACAAAGCTGAGACAACAAAAGAGCTTATATTAAAGCGCATAGTAAATACAGGAATGTATTATTTCAAAGAATGTCACAAAAGCACGACAAACAAAAAAATGACATTCCGCAATATGCCGTACATGTATGATATATACAAAGACCCAAGCCCGGAAATAGTTGTAATGTCAAGCGTACAGACAGGCAAAACAGAGTGGTTGCTTATAAAAGCATTTGCAGGATTGGAGTGTGGATTATCAGTATTTCATGTATTTGCGACTATGCAAAGCAAGAATAGCTTTGTAAAATCGCGCATAAATCATTTATGCGACAAAGTGCCGGAATACCAGAAGCTTGAAAGAGACGACAAGCGCAACAAATATTTAAGGCACATAGGAAACGCGGCATGGAGATTAGCAAACTCAAAAAGCTCAACAGACTTTGACGAATTTCCGGCGGACATAGAAATAGTTGACGAGCTTGATAGTTGCGATCAAGAGAACATAGGCAAGGCAAAAGACAGACTTGATAAGAGCAAATATAAATTCAAATGGCAAGTAGGCAATCCAACAGTAAAGAATATAGGTACAGCGCAGGAATGGGAAAAGAGCACAAAGAACGAATGGCATTTTAGATGCAAGGAATGTAACGAATTGATGATTGCGGATTTATTTAAGATAGTAATTGACGAGAAAACAGACAATGAGGGCAATCACATATCATATGAGCTATTTGACACAGAATGGGACGGACAAAGGGACATATACATACGCTGTTATCATTGCGGTGCATTGCAGGAAAGAGGCAAGGGCAAATGGATCGCCGGGGAAAAGAAAGCAAAAATATCCGGCTATCACATAAGCAAGATAATGAAATACGATGCTCCAATAAGCGAGTTATGGGAAGAGCTAAAAGAAGCAGAGGGCAATGAATACATGATGCAGTTATTCTTTAACAAACGACTTGGCTTGCCATACGAGGGCGTGGGATCGAAAGTAACACTTGGAATGCTCAAACAAGCAGAGGGAGAATACACAGCAGTACAATCATTAGCCGGGAATAGTTGGATAGCAGAAAGCGCGGGAAAGAAAACAGAGGAGATACACACAATAGCGGGCGTAGACGTGGGCGAAAAGATAGACATAGAAATAGATTTACCGATTAAAGTGGACAAGAAACGCAAGCGTATGATGCTCCATGTAGCCCGCTGTAAGGACTTTAAAGAGATTGAGGACAAGATAGCGCAGTTTAATATAAGAAGACTTGTAATAGACGCCAAACCGGAAGTGAGAACAGTACAGGACTTTCAAGAGCGAATGTACGGCAAATGCGATGTAGTGCGGGCAGAGATAGTACATGCAAGACAGGGGGATTTAAAGCTTGCCGGGTTTAAGGAGAAAGAAGACGAGGGCACATTGCAAATAGACCGCACATGGCTACTTGACGAGACATTAAAGACAATAAAGAGCAAAGAATTTATAACCCCCAAAGGACATGAGAGTTTACTTGACGGATTTTGGGCAGAGAGTATGTGCTCAATAACGAGGATATATAATAACGAACGCGAAGAATACATATGGAGCAAGAGCCATGATCACTTTTTATTTGCAAATGCATTTTGCATGATTGCCTTCAGACAGACAATAGAGCCAGTAGTAATAGGCAACATAAAGCAAACAGAGCAAGAGAAGCAACAGCACGAACCGCGCAAGGGAATGATTAGAGGAATGAAGCCGAGATTTGGATTAAGGACATTAAAGAGAAGGAGATAGAAATTGAAGAAAACAAAACTGCAAGACGCATTGATATTGCCGAAGATGGAGATAATAAATATCTTTAAACGGAAAGATGCGGACATAGCATACACAGCGCAAGAGATAGCAGAGATAAGGGGCAGGACAAGGCGCACAATGTCAGATCAATTGAGCAAACTTGTAAGCGAAAAACTATTAAGCAAACGTCAAGTATCAATAACAAGCGGCGGAATACCGAGAAACACATATATATATTATTTACCAGAAAACGAGGGCAAGATTGAGGAAATAATTAAGGAAGAATAATGAAAAAGAAACAGTTAAAACAGATAGTAAACACAAAGGAAATAACGGAAAAGGATGCATTACAATATNNGACAAGGGTTATAGCATAGAGAAATTTTCTCCAGAACAGACAGGAAGAAAATATAAGTTTGATAAATCCAAATTTAAAGGAGATACATTTAAAATAGCAGTTATAAGCTGTACACAACTAGGGAGCAAATATCAGCAATTAACACACTTGAGGGATTTTTATAGTTTAATAGCAGACGAGGGCATAGACACAGTATTGCATTGTGGGGATTTTGTTGACGGTGAGAAAATGTATAGAGGTCACGAATATGAGATATTCAAGCATGGCGCAGACGCACAGAGAGAATATGCCATTGAAGCATATCCCAA
>JABAOF010003979.1_pt1 | contig 39803 bp, 43 predicted proteins | sample 7062171 | NCBI WGS metagenome assembly JABAOF01 (sample SAMN14538628, study PRJNA623070) | marine sediment metagenome | biome: marine biome [ENVO:00000428]; feature: marine pelagic biome [ENVO:01000023]; material: deep marine sediment [ENVO:00002113] | place: India: Gulf of Khambhat ... | reverse complement strand
GCGTTGGCAGCGTACAGTCGGGCGGCGGCCTCGCTTCCCGACAGCGCCACCAACGGCGAGCTAGTGTACTGGCAGGCTGTGACGCTCGCCGATTTGGGCCGGGTGCAGGAGGCTGTCCCTCTGTTTCGGAGAGCCTTTGCCCAGGACCGGAGCTGGGTAGAGCTTCTCTGGCGGCTGCCGCGAGTGGGGTTGCTGAGGGCGGACTCGACCACGATAGCCAGCATCGTGCGGCAGGCGAGGAGATGAGGGTGAAAGGTGTCGGATGTCAGGCGCACCTCGTCGGGTGATGACAGAACGCCCCAGGTTATCCTGGGGCGTTCTGGGCCAGCACCTGACGCCTGACACCCGATACCTCACGAGGGTGTTTCGGCGTCCGAGTGTCAGATCAGTACATCCCTCCCATGCCTCCGCCAGGCGGCATGGGGGGCGCCTTTTCCTCCTCCTTCTTCTCGACCACCACGCACTCCGTGGTCAGGAGCAGGCCGGCGACTGACGCGGCGTTTTGTAGCGCCGTACGCGTGACCTTGGTCGGGTCGATGACCCCAGCCTCCATCAGGTCCTCGAACGTGTCCGTCTGAGCATTGTAGCCGTAGTTCTTCTGCTTAGCGTTCTTGATCTTGTCGACTACAATGGAGCCCTCGACGCCCGCGTTGTTGGCAATGATGCGCGTCGGGTCTTCCAGTGCCCTGCGGACGATGGCCACACCGACCTGCGCGTCCGGATCTTCGAGCGTCAGCTTGTCGAGCCTGGTCTGCGCCCGGAGCAGCGCGACGCCGCCACCCGGCACGATGCCCTCCTCGACTGCGGCACGTGTGGCGTGCAACGCGTCCTCCACCCGGGCCTTCTTCTCCTTCATCTCGGTCTCGGTGGCGGCACCCACCTTGATCACCGCCACGCCGCCGGCGAGCTTGGCCAGCCGCTCCTGCAGCTTCTCGCGGTCGTAGTCGGAAGTGCTCTTGTCCACGGCGGCTTTGATCTCCTGGATCCGGCCCTGAATCTTGTCCTGGCTACCGGCGCCGTCCACGATCGTGGTGTTGTCTTTGTCGATAACGATCCGCTTGGCACGGCCGAGATCGTTGAGCACCGCGTTCTCGAGCTTGAAGCCCAGCTCCTCGGAGATCACGCTGGGAGCGCCGCTGAGCACTGCGATGTCCTGCAGCATGGCCTTGCGCCGGTCGCCGAAGCCCGGCGCCTTCACGGCACAGACCTTGAGCGTGCCGCGCAGCTTGTTCACCACCAGCGTGGCCAGGGCCTCACCTTCAATGTCCTCGGCAATGATGAGCAGCGGCTTCCCTGTCTGAGCCACCTTCTCGAGCACGGGCAAGAGATCCTTCATGGCCGAGATCTTCTTGTCGTGAATGAGGATGTAGGCGTCTTCCAGGGCGGCCTCCATCTTCTCGGGATCGGTCACGAAGTAGGGTGACAGGTAACCACGGTCAAACTGCATGCCGTCCACTGTCTCGAGCGTCGTTTCGAGACCCTTGGCCTCCTCCACGGTGATCACTCCGTCCTTCCCGACCTTCTCCATCGCGTCGGCGATGAGGTTGCCGATCTCCTCATCGTTGTTCGCCGAGATGGCGCCAACCTGGGCGATCTCCTTCTTGCCCGCGGTGGGCACCGACAGCTTCTTCAGCTCGGCGACGGTGGCCTCGACGGCCTTTTCGATCCCGCGCTTGATTGCCATGGGGTTCACGCCCGACGTGACGCTCTTCAACCCCTCGCGGAAGATCGCCTGGGCCAATACGGTGGCGGTGGTGGTACCGTCACCGGCCACGTCGGAGGTCTTGGTCGCCACTTCCTTCACCATCTGGGCGCCCATGTTCTCCACGCCGTCGGGCAGCTCAACCTCCTTCGCCACCGTGACACCGTCCTTGGTAACGGTGGGGCTGCCGAACTTCTTGTCGATGACGACGTTCCTACCCTTGGGGCCAAGGGTCACCTTGACGGCCTCGGCCAGCTGATTCACACCGCTGATGAGATGCCCGCGGGCATCGACGTCGAAATGAAGTTCCTTCGCGTTAGCCATATCTCAGTTCTACCTCCTCTGTCTCACTCGATGACCGCGAGAACGTCGGACTCTTTGACAATGAGGAGCTCGTCGTCGCCTACCCGGACTTCGGTGCCGGCGTACTTGCTGTAGAGCACTTTCAGACCGGCCTTGAGCTCCATGGGCACCCGGTCACCCTTCTCGAAACGACCCGGCCCCACTGCGATGATCTCCCCCTGCAGGGGCTTCTCCTTGGCGGTGTCGGGGATGTACAGGCCACCCCGCATCTCCTCGGTTTCCTCCAGAGGGCGAACCACTACGCGGTCGCCGAGGGGGTGAATCTTCAGCTTCGCCTTGCCCTTGGTGGCAGTGGCCATAAGCGTGCCTCCGTTGATGTAACTGGTTGAGAGTGAATGAGGTACAGACACCTAGCACTCACCGGTGGTGAGTGCTAGTGGACAGTAAGATAGACCGGCTCCTGGCAGTGTCAAGACCGGAAGAGCTAGGGTCCAATCGGATCCAGCTGGCCGGCGACGCGTGTAGGTGTGAGAGCGTTCTCGTACTCCCCGTGGCCGATTTGGCCGCCACCCCCGAACCCCCAGCAGTACACGATCCCGTCAGTGCCGAGGCCGCAAGTGTGGACCACACCGGCCTCGACCCTCACAAAGCCGATGTCGTCGCTGCTGACTTCCGTGGGCTGCAGACGGAGCAACAGTGTGCCATCGCCGAGCTGTCCGAACTCGTTGGCACCCCAGCAGTACAGCCTGCTGTTGCCGGTCACGCCGCAGGTGTGGCTGGCACCCGTGCTGATCGACACGAACGTCAGGCTCTCCGTGACCAGCGTCGGGGAATCGCGGTTCGAGATCGAGCCGTCTCCGAGCTGCCCGCTCTCGCCATTGCCCCAGCAGTATGCCTCTCCGTCGAAGGTCAGTCCGCAAGTATGCGCGCCGCCCCCATCGATCTGGAAGAAGAACAGGTTCCCGGCCACGGGTGTTGGGAGGTCGCGGCTACTGGTTTCGCCGATGCCGAGCTGACCGCTGCTCCCGGCACCCCAACAGTACGCCCTGGAGTCGGGGGTGAGGGCGCACGTATGCTGGCTGCCAGCCGTGAGCGAATCGAACGTGACCCCACCCCGCACCGAGTCGGGCAAGGCGCGGAACCACCCCACCCCGGTTGTGCCGTCGCCCAGTTGACCGGATTCGCCGAGTCCCCAGCACCAAGCCTCGCCCCCAGATGTGAGCCCGCACGTGTGCTGACCACCAGACGCGGCAACAGTGAACTGGAGGCCACCTAAGACCGGGGTGGGCACCACCTCTGGCTCGGGCCGTGACCCCACCCCTAGCTGGCCCCAGTCATTGATGCCCCAGCACTCGAGTTGGTCGCTGCTAGTGACGCCGCAGCTATGGGCAGCCCCGAGAGCAACTCCGATGTATGCCCCCTCCTGAGAGACCCGATGGGGGATCGGTCGATCCTCGAAGCTGCCGATTCCGAGCTGGCCAGCAGTGTTGGAGCCCCAGCAGTAGGCCTGGCCCTCCGCCGTCAGCCCGCACGCATGAAAGCCTCCTACATGGACGGTGCTGTAGGCCACGGTGTCCTGGGGAATGACATCGGGCCCCCCCGGCTCCCCGAGGCAAGCGGTCACTACCACCGCGGCAAGGATGAGCAGGACGGCTCTCAGCCGGTTAGTGCAAATCTCGGGCATGTGATTGCCTTTCCGTTCAAGGGGCTCGTAGTAGTTTGGCCACGAAGCGGGTGACTGGGCAAGCACCGGGCGTCGGACCGCTACCGTATCTTCCGCCCTCAGACGTGTGCGCCCGTGGCCGGGTTCCCCTGGTGGAGTGACCGCATGCGCCTGATATTGCTGTCCTTCCCCGAGACTCTCGCCTCACTCCGGAGGTTCCGCATGAAGTTGCAGCTCACAAGGCTCGGACTCACCCTTGCGTGCGCGTTGGGTGTCGCTCCACGCCTCCCGGCTCAGATACGTGCGGATGAGCGGGCGTTGGCAGCCGAGGCGCGAATGGTGGAAGCGATGGGTGGTAGACGGGCCTGGGAGTCAGCGCGGTTCTTCGACTTCGTGTGGGCGGTGGAGCGCCCCGGGCGGCCCCCGACGGAGCGCCGCCACGTGTGGGACCGCTGGACGGGGCGCTACAAGCTCGAGATGCCCCTCCGCGATGGACGCCACATGGTGGCCATCTTCAATGCCAACACCAAGGCGGGCGATGTCTGGATCGACAACTCCAAGTTGACGGGTGACTCGGTACAAACCCTGCTGGACCGTGCCTACGCCGTCCACATCAACGATTCCTACTGGCTCATCATGCCGTTCAAATGGCTGGACCCGGGAGTGAACCTCGAGTACCTCGGCCTGGTGACGGATTCCACCGGCAAACAGTGGGAGAAGATCCAGCTCACGTTCGAGAACGTGGGGCTCACGCCGGACAACCGGTACCACGCCTATCTCGACCCGGAGACGTGGCTGATGGGATGGTGGGAGCACTTCAGGCAGCGGGCCGATTCCATTCCGGGAGTCCGGTGCCAGTGGCTGGCCTGGGAGCAGCGGGGGCCGATCAAGGTGTCCCTCGACCGGCCCTTCTTGGGGGGTGGCGCCCGGATCTACTTCCCGCAGGCCGTGATCGCAACCGAGGTGGACGAGAGCGCGTTCGCGCCACCGTCGCCGTAGCCACCGGGTGCCCTGCACGTGTCAGCCCTGCTCGTTCCAGCGGGCCTCCAGCTCCACACCCAGACCGTCGGCCAGCCGGTTGACGAAGTTGTAGTACGCCGCGACCTGACACACGTCCAGGATCTCTGCGTCGCTCAACCCGGCACTCCGCAGAGTCTCGACGTCCTCTTGCCGCATCTCATGCGGCCTCTTAGTCAGTTTGACAGCGTAATCGAGGATCGCGCGCTCACGCTGCGGCAGCGCCGCCGCACGGTAATCTGACTCGATGGCTCGCGCCTTCTCTTCGTCCTTGATCAGCCGACGGAGTCGCGCCCCGTGGTGGCGAATTCAGTAGAAGCACCGATTGGCGACCGACACGGCGACCGCGATCATCTCCCGCTCCGCTCGCGACAGCCCTGATGGTCCCCGCATGAGCTGCTCGTAGTAGCGGGCGTGGCCCTGCAGTGACTCGGGGTTGAGGGAATGGACCTTGAGGATGTGGTCGATCCCGTACCGTCCCGAGTTTCAGCGGTAGATCTCCTGCAAGCGGCCCGTTGCCTCATCTTGGGCGATCCACTCGATCCAGGCCATCAGCGAATCTCCGGTTCCCTGCCCCGCGTCCGATATAGACGCGCATTCCCGAATACGGCTCGAAAGGTGCTTTCTCCCGTACTCCGCAGTTCGAGTGTCTTCGCCCCGCAATAACGGACCACCAACTCCCGTGGCCAGCCGGTTGCCACGGGCATGACAGCGAGCGGCGAGCCGCCGGCCACCACCTCGACAGCTCCGTCGCCCTCCGCCCCCCGTTCCCGTCCCACGTCCGCGACGACGGTTGCGCACCCCTCCGGGAGCCGCCACTCGACACGTCCACCTGCAGTGACGACTACAGCCCAGGAAAAACCAGTGGCGCTTCCCTGCCCCGGATCGTCGACCCATACCACGCCACCGGAGTGGTCGGTCGCGGCACTCAAGCGGTGAAGTCGGACCTCACCCTCGATGGCGCTGGGAAGCATGTCGCTGAGGAGATGGTACTGCCGATCTGCGGTCCCCTGAAAGAAGCGCAGCGAGCGAAAGTGAGCAGCCTCGTAGGTCAACAGTGAGTCGTAGGGGAAGTTCCGGTGGCACTGCATCACCGTGTTGCCATCGATGGCGCAGTCCCAGCGGGCGGGTCGTCCGTCGGGACCAGGTGGCTTGAACGCATCGGGGTGCGGGATGCCCCATGTGTGGCCGAGCTCGTGGGCGATCGTCCCCCGGTAGGTATTCCAGTTGCACCACCAGATGGTCCCGCTCTCGACCCCATCCATGGGACACACCCCGGCCAAGATGCCGCTGACGGAAGAGTCACCGATGACGACGAGCCCGCCGTACTCCCCTTTCGGGAGCTTGGCCGCATCGGCCACCGAGTCGATTCCGCCGTTCTCAGAGTCTGCCCCTGCCCAGCCGCCTGCTCCCTGGGCCAGAAACAGCAGCTTGAAGTCAGCGCTGTCGTTCCACGCCAGGTCCCGATCGCGGAATTCATCTTGCAGCAGCGGCCACCAGTCCTGAAAGTCGTGGGCGGCAAACTCCTCGAACGTGTGGCGGCTGTGGTGGACGATGAATGGGTCCGACTCGAAGGTCGGTCCTGCGAGAGCTGCGCTGTACCACTGTCGCACATCCTCCAGCGCCTGAACGTTCAACCGGAGGCGACGCAGGTCGAAGGAGAGGTCCTTCGGGATCAGGTACACGGGGATGACCCGCGGCTCGCGGGTCGGCACGTCCTGGCTCCAGGCCACGCGGACCCCGCAGAGAAGAGTGACAGCGGCTACGAGAAGTGTGGCGGCGCCTCCCCTCAATTGAGGATTCTCCGCGCCTCCACCCAACGCTGTCGCCACCAGCGGCCCTCCGGGTCGCTGGCGGTCAGGCGCGAGAGCCTGACACCGGACGAAGCGCTGTGGATGAACGTTCCGTCTCCCACGTAGAGGCCGACGTGGCTCACACCATTGCCGCTAGCCGAGAACGCGAGGATATCCCCGGGTCGGAGCGCCTCCAGCCTGCGGTCCACCAGCATGCCGAGCCGCGCCTGGTCGCGGCTCACCCGGGGCAACAGTATGCCGTGCTCGCCGTAGGCGTACTGCACCAGGCCGGAACAGTCGTAGCCGTTCTCGTCGTTTCCGCCCCACCGATATGGCGTGCCCATGGCGTCGAGGGCGGTCTGCACCACGCGAACTGCCAGCTCGGCGGATTCCCGCGAAACACCGTCCCCCCCCGCCGCGGCGGCGATGTCACCATCGGACGGCGGGTCGAACCGCTCGGCGCCGGGCCGGCCGGTTCTCGGGGGACCCGAACTGCCGAACCCGATGGCTAGCCTTCCCTGGAGCACCATACCGCGGCGATCGGACGGACTAAGCCTCCAGAATCCCCGCACGTCACGGTCCTCCACACGGTATCGTGCCTCGACGCCCACGGAGAGGAATGACAAGAGGGAGAGCCCGTAACCAGCGCCCGCACTCCAGTGGGCATCCCAGTTGCCGTCGCCACGTCGCATCCCCAGACCAGCGGCCGCCACCAGGTACAGGCCGCCACCGCTGCGGCCGAGCGCCAGGGAGATCTCGCCGCCCGTCTGCGTGCGGTCTAGCGTGGAGCGACTATCGTCGAGGTGGAACAGCCCCAATCCGTAGTGGAACGCTCCGAATAGCCGATGGTAGTAGGAAGCCGTGTAGGTCTCGGCGGGCTCCTCATGCCACCAGCGGCCGTAGGCGATGTCGAAGCCGCTCCCTTGGGCCATGAGGGCCCCCGGGAGCGCAAGCGCTGCAGCAAGCGCGGCGCTCCGCAATGACCAGGTTGACGGCACGGGCTGTAACCCCAATAGTAGCAACGAAATAGAAGCAGGTCAACGTGAATCTCTGGACATTCGGTTGCAGCCGTAGGCAGACGTCACCGGTCACCCTGAGCCATATACGGGAGCGATTGCCTCCCCCTGCTGGTTAGGGGAGCACTGCGGCCGATGCTCGAGCTTTCGGCAGCGACGCACGGTGGGTCCCTGGCGCGAGGGCAATACTGTTTGGCCTATGGCAGCGACCAGCGCAGTCGGGCCAGGCCACCCCTGGTCTGCGTTGGCCGCTTGACCTCCGTTGTCGCACCTGGGTAACTACCCCCCATGCCAACTGTCACGGTAACCCGTCGTGTCCACTTCAACGCCGCGCACCGGCTACACGTCCCCACGCTGTCGGAGGCGGAGAACCGAGAGCTGTTCGGGCCCTGCAATAACCCGAACTACCATGGCCACAATTACGAGCTCGATGTCTCGGTAGAGGGCAAGATTGATCCGGTCACGGGCTTCGTGGCGAACCTCGATAGCGTCAAACGGCTCGTCGAGGAGCGGGTTGTGGCCTATCTCGACCACAAGAACTTGAATCTGGACGTGGCGGAGTTTCGTGAGCTGAATCCCACCACTGAGAATCTGGTCGTGGCGATCTGGCGGCTACTGGATGGGCATCTCCCAGGGCGGCTTGCGAGGCTCGTTCTCTGGGAGACGCCGCGGAACTATGTGGTCTACGAAGGAAAGTGAGGAGTGAGGGAGGTGTTGGTGGGAGGAGGGAGGAGCAGAGTACGTTCTGCGTTGCCGACTGTGTTTACTCCTCCCTCCTCCCACCTCACTACCTCGGGGTCTTCATGGCCTGTGAGCCCTGAGCCCAGGGCACCCGGTACTGACCAGGTCCGGCGTTCTGCGCCTTCAGGGCGTTCCGGACCGCCTCCTCATCGGGCAGGCCCTTCCAGTCTTTCTTGTGACGGGGTAGAACCATCCACACGATGGCGCTGGCGATCCACACCAGTGCTGCTGACAGCAGGATCGACAGCCACAGCTCCGAGATCACGACCGTAGCCGGCCTCCAGCGTTGGGGAACGCCCACAAAGTACGGCCTGGCCGTTCGGGGGCCAGGCCGTAGTTCGGAGATCTACAGGCACGGCTTTGGCTGACGCTACAGCTGCACCACCTCCCAGGTCTTCTTCACTGCCTCGGCCGACTTCTGCAACGCGGCCTTCTCCTCGTCGGTCAGCTCGACCTCGATGACCTGCTCCAGGCCCTTTGTCCCCAGCTTGCAGGGCACACCGAGGTATTGCCCAGTGATGCCGTATTCCCCTTCGAGCCAGGCGGCGCAGGGCAGAATCCGCTTCTTGTCCTTGACGATGGCCTCGACTATCTGGACCGCAGCGGAGGATGGGGCGTAGTAAGCCGAGCCAGTCTTGAGATGGCTGACGATCTCGCCGCCGCCCTTGCGGGTGCGTTCCACGATTGCATCCAGCTTCTTCCGTTCAATGAGCTGCGTGACCGGTATTCCCGACACGGTGGTGTACGAGATCAGCGGAACCATCGTATCTCCGTGGCCGCCCAGCACCATGGCCTGGATGTCCTCCACGGACACGTCCAGCGCGTCCGCCAAGAACGTGCGGTAGCGAGCCGTGTCGAGGATGCCGGCCATCCCGATGACCCGCTCGCGGGGGAAGCCGGTCACCTCTTTCGCCACCCACGTCATCACGTCGAGGGGATTGGAGACCATGATGATGATGGCCTTTGGAGCGCGTTTCTTGATCTCTTGGCTCACTGACTTGACGATATCGGTGTTGGTCTTCACCAGGTCGTCGCGGCTCATGCCTGGCTTGCGTGGCACCCCGGCGGTGACCACGAAGAGTTCGCTGCCTTTCGTCGGGCCGTAGTCGCTCGCCCCGACCACGCGCGTGTCAAACCCTTCGATCGGCCCTGTCTGCCACTGGTCGAGGCCCTTGCCTTGCGGGATGCCCTCGAGGATATCCACCAGCACCACTTCCCGTGCCAACTCCTTCTCCGCCAGGCGGAGGGCCGTGGTCGCACCGACGTGGCCTGCGCCTACTACCGTCATCCTGTTCATTGTCGTGTCCTGTTCGGTTCGTGAGTGATGGCAGGTGCTCCGGCGAGATCGTCCACCGTCGCGGCTTGCACCGGGATGCCGAGCTGGCGAATCGCCTCGTAAAGGACGATCCCGGCTGCACTCGCGAGGTTGAGACTCCGCACCGTGGGGAGCATTGGAATGCGGAAGATGCTTTCCGGGTGTTTCTCACGGATGCGCTCGGGCATGCCCTGGCTCTCGTTGCCGAAGACGAGAACCGAATTCGGCGCGTAGGGCGCGTCGAAGTGCGAGCGAGTCCCGTGAGCCGAAAAATACAGGCATCGCTCCCGTGACACGGCCGTCCGGAAGGCTGCCCAGTTGGGATGTACCCAGAGGTCAACAGCGTCCCAGTAGTCCAGCCCCGCCCGCTGTAGCGCCGGGTCATCCAGGGTGAATCCCAGTGGCTTGATCAGGTGAAGCGAGGTATCCGTCGCCGCGCACAGCCGGGCGATATTGCCGGTGTTGGGGGGGATCTCTGGTTCGATGAGCGCGATTGCGAGACTCATTAGGCGCCCTTCCTCACACCCTCAGCCCTCGTCGATGGCAGCGTGCCCACGCGTCAGAGCAGCTGCCTACTCCTCCCTCCAGCGTGCCGCACCGTCCTCGAGGAGTTCCCGCTTCCAGACTGGCAACCGCTTCTTGGCCTCCTCGATAACGTGGCGACAGGCGGCGAACGCCTCCGCACGATGCGGCGCCGCCGCGACGACCGCGATACTCGGCTCTCCCACCGGCACCCGGCCCAGCCGGTGCTGTACCCGAACCCCGGCGTCGGGCCAGCGGGCCAGCGCCTCTGCCACTATGCGATCGCATTCCTCCGCTGCCATGGGCTCGTATGCGGAGTAGTCAATCGCGGTGACCGGACCGTCGGCTTCGCTACGGCGCACCGAGCCGACAAATGCGACGGTACCACCTCGTCCACTGTCGGCCAATTCTGCCACGAGAGTACCCACGTCGATGGGCTCCCGAGTGAGATACCCCATCGCTAGCCTCCGGCCAGCGGTGGCAGAAACGCAACCTCGTCACCGTCCGCCAGGGAACGGCTTGGCAACGCGTGCTCCCGATTGACGGCAACCAGGGGACGCTCCGGCAAGAGGTTTCCGCTTGCCAGCTCGGTGCGAATCGCCTGCACTGCGTCAGCCACAGTGGCGGGATCGGGCAGTTCCAGCGCCACGGAGTCGCGCCCCAGTGTATCGGCGTACCGGGCAAAGAACCGGCACTGGACCGTGAGCGTCTTGGCTGGTGCCACCATGCGATCTTCGCGCAAGTCCATATCGGCAGTGAATATAGCCCGATGCCGAACGGCTACCAATCCCCACACCTTGCAGGTCGCGCGCATCGCTCCCTGCTCCCCGCCATCACAAACCACCAAGCACTGGCCACCCACGCCGCACCTTGGGTTCACCCCCCGCCAATGTGCACTGCGTACCGCGCACCGCTCACCGCTTGCGCTCTCGTTGCACCGCGTGACGTAGCTCTCCAATGCGGTTGACACGCCGCCTTCCCCGGGTGAGTTTGAGCCGACTTGCCTGCAAAGTCCATTTGACATTGGAGGGAGCCGCAGCCTCCTCTCGTCCAAGGTCAACGTCTTCCAACTTTCAAGCAAAGAAGGATCTCATCACAATGTCTCTTGCTCGCGCACTTCCCACCCTAACGGTCGCCGTGGGACTCGCGGGAGGAGCCGTTTGGCCCGCGGTGGCGAACGCACAATTCGTCAAGCCGCCCGCCCCGGCAGCCTACGTGCTACAGGGGGTGACGCTGGTCGGGCCCGATGGCAGCAGGCGATCGGACGTGACTATTGTCGTGCGTCGTGGCTTTATCGAAGCCATCGGTAACATCGACATTCCTCCGGACGCGGAACTGCTGGAGGGCGACTCCCTGATGGTGTATCCGGGGCTGATCGACGCCGAGGGCAAGGCCGATGTCGACTTCCCAGAGATCGAAGTCGACCGAGAGGAGCTGGCGTTCTGGGCGCCGCCGCGCGACGCCCAGGGATTCCTGCCGCACCGCCGGGTCGTAGACCACCTGACCAGTACAGGCAGTGATCTCGAATCACAGCGCACCAAGGGCGTGGTAGCCGCCGCTGTTCACCCTGACGGTCCGGTGATGCCTGGTCGCGGTGCGGTGCTCCTGTTCCGCAAGGGGGCCGAAACACCCGCCGACCTTGTGGTCGATCCCGAGCTCGGGCCCGTCATGTCGTTCCGGGGCGCCCGGGGGATGTACCCGGGAGCCTACTTCGGTGTGGTCGCATTCATTCGTCAGAGTCTGGAAGATGCTCGGCACGATGGCTTGAAGCTCGCCGCTCACCAGCGAGATCCCAGGGGGCTCAAGGCCCCGTCGTGGGATCCCGACTACGCCGTGCTGCGGGATGTGTTGCAGGGTCGGACGCCGGTGTTCTTCGCGGCGGATCGGGCACAGGACATCAGGCGGGTGCTCGGACTGGCGACTGAGTACGGCTTCCAGCCGGTCATCGTTGGCGGTGACGAAGCTTGGAAGGTCGCGGATCTCCTCAAGGAGCGTGACGTCGCGGTGTTGGTGTCCCTGGATTTCCCGAAGCCGGAACGCTGGAAGCCGGAGAAGGAGAAAGAGGAAGAAGCCGAAGTTCCGGACACTGCGGCTGTGGAGGAGCCCGAGCAAGAAGAAGCACCAGAGCCCCTCGATGCGGCCGAGCAGAGGGAGAAGCAGCGGCTGGAGGACATCTACTCCAACGCGGGCCGGCTGGCGGGTGCCGGCGTCCGGTTTGCCCTCACCAGCGGCGGAGGGAAGGCAGACCTTCGTGAGGGCGCCCGCAAGGCCATCGAGTATGGGCTCGGCGAGGACCAGGCGCTGGCCGCGGTGACGAGCGCGCCGGCTGAGATCTTGGACGTCCCATACCTGTCGCGGGTGGAAGAGGGAATGCCTGCGACGTTCGTTGTCGTCGACGGTTCCCTATTCGATGAGGAATCCGAGATCCGTTACACCTTCGTCGAAGGCGAGCTCGAGAAGGGCAAGCCGAAGAAGGAGGCGAAGGCGGCTGAGGAGGAGCCCGCAGTCGACGTAACCGGCACGTGGGAGGTGAAGATCGACGCGGAGGGCGAAACCATCGGTGGCAAGATGACCTTGGAACAAGAGGGAGCCGAGTTCATAGGCACCATGGAGCTGGACGTGGGAACGGGACGGATCCAGAACGGCATCGTGTCGGGGGACGAGATCACGTTCGAGATCCTGATCTCGGAGGGTGGTGAGTCCATAACGGTTGAGGTTACCGGCACCGTAGAGGAGGATGAGGCATCAGGATCCGGCAGCTCTCCGATGGGATCCTTTACCTGGACAGCGAAGCGGACCGGCACACCGGACCGGGGAGAATAGCGATGCGACAGTTGCGAACTCTTGTTGCGGCTTCGATTCTCGCGGCCGGGCCGTTCGCCGCGATCGAGGCACAGTGGAAGGTGCAGATCGAGGCGGGCGCGGTGCCGGTGCCGCGAGGCGATCTCTTCATCGAGAACCTGGACGCCGTGTGGACGGCCAACGACACCGTCTATCGCAACGTCTCGATCCTGATCGAGGACGGGGTCATTCGGGCCATTGGGCCCGACCTGACCGCGCCCGCCGGCGTCACCGTGGTTGAGGGCACGGGCCACACGGCCATTCCAGGCCTGGTGGACGAGCACTCGCATATCGCGGCCCGCTCGATCAACGAGTGTACTGGGCCCGTGGTGCCCGAAGTCCGCGTCATCGACGCTCTCGACCCCGAGGCTTACGGCATCTACCGGGCGCTGTCGGGCGGCGTGACGGTGGCACACGTGCTCCATGGCAGCTGCAACCCGATTGGCGGACAGAGCGCGATCATCAAGCTGCGCTGGGGGACGGACGATCCCCTCGGGCTGCTCGTGCAGGGAGCCCCGCAGACCGTCAAATTCGCCCTCGGGGAGAACGTGACGCGGAAGAACTTCGGGAGCGAGGGGCTTCAGCGGTTTCCGGCATCACGGGAGGGGGTGGAGGCCGTGTACGTACAGGCCTTCACCGCGGCCCAGGAATACAAGAAGGCGTGGGATGACTATCGGCGGAACCGTCGAGCGTACCGGGTCCCGCCGCGCCGCGATCTGCGGCTCGAAGCGCTGGTGGAGATCATGGAGGGACGGATCCTGGTGACCGCGCACTCCTACCGGAGCGACGAGATCCTCATGCTGATGCGTGTGGCGGAGCGCTTCGGGTTCAAGATCAATACGTTCACGCACGTGCTGGAGGGCTACAAGGTCGCCGATGAGATGGCGGCGCACGGCGCGGCCGGATCCACCTTCTCCGACTGGTGGATGTACAAGCTCGAGGCGTACGACGCGATTCCCTACAACCCCTCGATCATGCATCAGCACGGCGTGAAGACGAGCCTCAATTCCGATAGTCAGCTACTCCAGACGTTCTTCCTCTACGAGTTCAACAAGCCGGTCAAGTACGGCGGCGTGTCGCGAGAGGACGCGCTCCGGATGCTTACGCGCAATCCGGCGGAGATTCTCCACATCGACGACAAGGTGGGCACCATCGAGGTGGGCAAGCAAGCCGATATCGCGCTCCTCTCGGGTGACCCGTTCGACGTGTACACCAAGGTCATGAAGACGATCATAGACGGGATCGTCTACTACGATACGGAACGGGAAGCGGAGTTGCGCGGCGAGCCGGTACGGACGTTCCCCCTGGTGGAGGTCGTGCCTGAGGTAACCACGCCGACCACCACGGGGTCCGCCGATCTGTTCAGCCGAGCCACCGATGCCATGGCGGACGCCACCGCGGTGCAGGTGTCGGTTACCGCCCTGGTCGGTGCCACGGTTCATCCGGTCTCCCGCCCCCCGATATCGAACGGGATCGTGCTGATCGAGGGCGGGCGGATCGCGGCGGTAGGGCCCGCGAGCGCGGTGCAGGTTCCGGCGGGTGCCACGGTGGTCAACCTCGCCGGCAAGCACCTCTATCCCGGACTCGTCAACCCCATCACGCAACTCGGCATGGTGGAGATCGGTCAGGTGGCAGCCAGCCGCGATGACCGGGAGGTCGGTCGGTACAATCCGCACATCCGTGCTTTGACCGGTGTGCATCCCCACAGTGAGGCCATACCCGTTGCGCGGGCGAACGGCATCACAACAGCGCTCACCGCCCCGGCGAGCGGGATCATTCAGGGGATGGGATCGGTGATTCAGCTGAAGGGCGATACGCCCGAGCGGATGGCCGTCGCGGATCGCGTCGCGTTGGTGATCAACTTCCCGCGGCCGAAGGGAGAGGCGTGGGACGAACCGAAACTGGAAGGCGGCCGCCTGGAAGAGTTGGTTCAGCTGTTCGAACGGGCTGTGCTGTACGCCCAGCATCCCAGCACCAACGACGATCCCACTGCCCCATTCGACCCTAACGTGACGAACCGCGATGCGATGATGCTCCAGGCGCTGGTGCCCGTCGTCACGGGCGAGGTGCCCGTGTTGTTTCGGGCGTGGCGGGAGCGGGACATCCGGACGCTGTTGCTGTTCCTCGACAAGTTCCCGGACGTGCGCCCCGTGCTCGTGGGGGCCGACCAGGCATTCCGGGTAGCCAACGAGCTCGCCCAGCGCGAGATCCCCGTCATCGTGGGATCAGCCATCAGCCTGACCGCAGATCGAGAGGATCCCATCTCGGCGGCATGGGAGAACGCGGCAATCCTCCATTCCGCCGGCGTGACGGTGGCGTTTGGCACCAACGACGTGCAGCAGGCTCGGAATCTCCCGTATCATGCAGCCCGGTCGGCGGCATACGGGCTACCGAAGGACGTGGCTCTGCGGGGGGTGACCCTCACCCCAGCCGAGATTCTCGGCCTTGGCGACGAGATGGGCAGCATCGATGTTGGCAAGCGGGCCGACTTGATCGTCACCACTGGAGATCCGCTCCAGATCGTCACCCAAGTCGAGCGCGCGTTCATCGGGGGCGAGGAGGTGTCCCTGGAGAGCAAGCATACCCGGCTGTGGAAGGCGTTCAGGGATAGGCACTGAGAAGCCATCAGCCTTCAGCCGTCAGGAGCAATAGCACATCGCGATTCGCGATTCGCGATTCGTGAGGTGCAAGCGCGGAGCTCTGGTACACGAATTGCGAACTGCGAATTGCGGTCTGCTCCCGACAACTGAAGGCTGAAGGCTTCCCCCCACACACGCGGGGCGGCCACCTGCCAGAGCGGCCGCCCCGTCGTCCGTGCGGGACTTCCTGTGGCACGCCCCTTCCTAGGGCTGCTGGCTCACTTCCTCCGTTACAGCCCGTTCCGCCGCTACGATCCCCCGGAGCTCCTTCGAGGGCTTGAACACCGGTACCGGTCGGGCAGCCACCTCCACTGGCTCGCCAGTGCGGGGATTGCGAGCCATCCGAGTCTTCCGCATGCGGATCTTGAAGGTGCCGAACCCTCGGACCTCGATGTTGTTCTGGTCTGCCAGGGCTCCCTTGATTGCATCGAGGAACGCGTCAACCACCCGTGCGCAGTCCTTTTTCGAGATCATCGGACCGGCCGTCCGGGCGATGCTGGCCGTGACTTTCTCGACGAGATCCGCCTTGGTCATAGGTCCTCTCTGATTAGGCCCCGGGATTGGCGGAAAATGGCACCCCAGAGGTGCGCAGTTGGGCCGCTATTAATACCGGCTTACCTGTTGACTGTCAAGGGCTTGGACGAATTCGTAGAAGTGCCCACGGGCATCGTGGGGGCCCGGGGAGGCCTCCGGATGGTACTGGACAGCGAACAGGGGCAGTTCCCGGTGTCTCACGCCTTCTATGGTGTCATCATTGAGGTTACGGTGCGTGACCTCAAGTCCTTTGGCACCTGAGACGGTCTTACTGCTTCCCTTGACTGCAAATCCGTGATTCTGGGTGGTGATCAGCACCCGCCCGGAGTCGAACTCTCTGACGGGGTGATTTCCCCCCCGGTGGCCGTACGGCAGCTTCGCCGTCTCCCCCCCGAAGGCCAGGCTGACCAGCTGGTGTCCCAGGCAGATGCCAAAGGTCGGCAGGCCCGACTCCGCCAGCTCCCGGATCACCGGCAGTGCGTAGCGGACGGCAGCGGGATCGCCGGGCCCGTTGGAGAGAAACAGGCCATCGGGAGCGAGCTCACGCACGCGGGCTGCCGGGGTCGTGGCAGGCACCACGGTGACGCGGCAGCCTAGCGAGGTGAGGATGCGCAGGATGTTTCGCTTCATCCCGAAGTCGAAGGCGACGACATGATGATCAGCATCCTGCCCACCTACGCCGCGCTCGGCATCGACAGTGGCCAGCGACGCGAGATCCAGCCCCAACATGTGGGGGCTGGCCTCCAACTGGGCCCGGACTTCGTCGCAGGGAGCCTCGCCGAGGCTGACGATTCCACGCATGGCTCCGGCGGATCGGATGTGGCGCGCTAGCCTCCGGGTGTCCACTCCCTCAATAGCGGGAATCCCCCGCCCCGCCAGCCACTCGTCCAACGCGCCGCTGGCACGCCAATTGGAGTACTCCCGGGAGAGCTCACGCACCACGACCGCCCTGACCTGGGGCTGGCCGGATTCCAGATCTTCCTCGTTGATGCCGTAGTTGCCGATCATGGGAGCCGTCATGACCACGATCTGGCCGAGGTACGAGGGATCGGTGAACACCTCCTGATAGCCGGACAGATTGGTGGTGAACACGACCTCACCGGGGGTTGCCGAAAACGAACGGCGCGCCGTCCCCTGGAACCACGCGCCGTCTTCGAGAAGAACGTAGGCTGGGTGGTGCGTCGTCACTCGCTAGTTCGGCTGGGGTGGCGGCTGTTCGGCTGGCTCGACGTCCAGCGGCAGCTGTGGCGGCGGCGCGATCGGCACCGGTACGGTCTGCTCACCCTCGAGCACCGACCGTGGTGCCGAGCTTCGAGTGCTCAGGCCGGCCAAGATGAGCGACAGCCCGAGGAATATCCCGCCGAGCCACCACGTGGACTTGGTGAGGATGGTAGCCGCTTGCCGCCCGCCGAGGAACGTGTCGGTAGACGCTCCCCCGCCCATCGCGGCAAGGCCACCGCCGGTGCCGGCCTGGAGCAGAACGGCGCCCACCAGCAGCACCGCGGTCAGAACCAGAACTGCAAGAAGAAGTGTGTACATCGTCGTAATCCTGCGTCGCGGCGCAAGATAGCGGGGGCCCTGCGGCGAAGTCAATCGAGCTTGGTGCCTACGATCTCCGACCACGCACCGGGGTCGAGAGATGCTCCCCCCACCAGCACCCCGTCGATCTCCGCGTCCGAAACCAGGGCCTGGATGTTGGCGGGCTTGACGCTTCCCCCGTACAGGATGCGAGCGTCCTGCGGCGCGACCCCCCGGTCGGCAAACCACCCCCGGATGAACGCGTGGACTTGCGACGCATCGCTGGGCGTTGCCGTCTTGCCGGTGCCGATCGCCCACACCGGCTCGTAGGCAATGACCACCTTCGCAAGCGCGGCGGCGTCGTGCTGCTGTAGCACACCGAGCTGGCGCTCCACTACTGCCAAGGTTTCACCAGCCTCCCGCTCGTCGATCTTCTCACCGACGCACAGCATGGGGATCAGTTCGTGCTCCAGGAGCGCGCGCACCTTGTTTCCCGTCTCTGCGTCGGTCTCCCCGAAGATGTGGCGCCGCTCCGAGTGTCCCACCAGGGATGCTTCCGCCCCGCCCTCCCGAGCCATCGGGATCCCCAGTTCACCCGTAAAGGCGCCCTTCGGCTCCCAGTAGACGTTCTGAACCCCCACTCTGATGTCGGGGTGACCGCGAGTGAGGGAGACCACGGCTTCCAGAGCCACGGCCGAGGGGAAGAACCACACCTCACGGTCAGGGAGGCGCCTGTGACCCTCGAGAAAGGCCGTGAGAAAGGCCCGCGCCCCATCGGGCCCCAAGTGCATCTTCCAGTTAGCGGCAAAGATCAGCTGCTTCATGCACCGTCCAGCGCTGCCACGCCCGGCAGCTCCTTTCCTTCGAGCAACTCTAGCGCCGCACCACCACCTGTGGAGACGTGAGTGATCTTGCTGCTCAGCCCGGTCTGGGCCAGAGCGGCCGCGGAGTCGCCGCCCCCGACGATGGTGGTCGCCCCCCGGTCCGTCGCCGCTGCCAGCCCGCGAGCCACCGCCACGGTCCCGGCATCGAACGGCGGCGTCTCGAAGATTCCCATGGGACCGTTCCACACGATCGTCTTGGCTGACGTGATCCGCCGGACGAACTCCTCGGCGGCCTCCTGAGCAATGTCATAGACAGACCAGTCCCTTGGTATCGCGTCGCGTGGCACGCTCCTGATCTCGGCATCACCCGAGAGTTTGCTGGCGACCGTCACCATCTGCGGCAGCACGATCTTGTTGCCGGCACGATCCAGTAGCTGCTTGGCGAGCTCGATTCTGTCAGGCTCCACCAGTGAACCGCCGATCTCCAGCCCGCAAGCGGCGAAGAACGTACAAGCCATGGCCCCGCCAATCAGAATCTCGTCCACCTTGGGGAGCAGGGCCTCGATGACGTCGATTTTTCCCGAGATCTTCGCCCCGCCCAGGACGGCGAGGAAGGGACGAGCCGGTTCGCTGAGTGCCCCGTGCAGATACTCCAGCTCCCGGGCCATGAGGAACCCGGCCACTGCCGGCTTGAGTCTTCGCGCTACACCTTCGGTGGAGGCGTGCGCCCGGTGCGCCGAGCCGAAGGCGTCATCCACGTAGAAGTCTGCCAGGCGGGCGAAGGCGTCGGCCAACGCGGGGTCGTTCTTCTCCTCGCCCGGGTGGAAGCGAGTATTCTCCAGGAGCATGACATCGCCACGCTTCATCTGGCGCGTCTGCCTGGGGGCGTCATCGGCAAGGGGGTCCTCGAGGAACGCCACCGGGATTCCCAGTGCCCGCTCCAGCTCGGGGACAACCGGCCGCAGCGAGTACTCCGGCTTCGGTTGCCCTTTGGGCCGGCCGAGGTGGGACGCGAGCAGAACGCGGCAGCCCCTATCCCTCAGCCAGCGAATGGTCGGGAGTGATGCCTCGATGCGTGTGGTGTCGGTGACCACACCCTCTCTGAGAGGGACGTTGAAGTCCACGCGCACAAACACCCGCTGTCCCTCCAGCGGCTGTCCTTCCAGGGACTCCAGGGTTCGCTTCAAGACAGCCGCTCGGCCAGGTACTGGATGAGGTCAACGCAGCGGGCGGAGTAGCCCATTTCGTTGTCGTACCACGACGAGACGTGGACCAGCGTGCCGTCGATGACGTTGGTGCTGAGGGCGTCCACCGTGCTCGATGACAGGTCACCGATGTAGTCGCCGGACACGAGCGGCTCGTCGCTGACGGCCAGGATCCCGTTCAAAGGTCCAGTGGCCGCGGCGCGGAAGGCCTGGTTCACTGCTTCGCTGGTTGTGGCCTGTTCCACCACGCAGGTGAGGTCGACCAGCGACACATTCGCGGTGGGGACCCGCAATGCCACGCCGTCGATCTTCCCGGCGAGTTGCGGAATCACCAGTCCGGTGGCCTTCGCCGCCCCCGTAGTGGTCGGGATGATATTGGTGGCAGCCGCCCGGGCCCGCCGCAGGTCCTTGTGCGGGAGGTCGAGGATCCGTTGATCATTGGTGTAGCTGTGAATGGTCGTCATGAACCCCCGCTCGAACCCGAAGGAATCCAGGATCACCTTGACGACGGGGACCAGGCAGTTCGTGGTGCACGAGGCGGCGGAGATCACGTGGTGCTTCTTTGGATCGTACTCGTGGTGGTTGACCCCCACGACGACGGTCAGGTCTTCGTTCTTGCCCGGCGCACTGATGACCACCTTCTTGGCGCCAGCGGTCAGGTGGGCACCGGCCTTGTCCCGGGTCCGAAACAGGCCGGTGGACTCCAGCACTATGTCGACGCCCAGGTCCTTCCACGGAAGCTTGGCCGGGTCCTTCTCCGAGAGGGCCTTTATTGCCTTTCCATTGACCACCAGCTCGCCATCTCCCGCTTCGACGGGTGCCGGGAACCGCCCATGCACTGAGTCGTACTTCAGCAGGTGGGCCAGAGTTGGCGCGTCGGTGATGTCGTTCACCGCGACGATGTCGAGATCGGCCCCATTCCGAATCGCAGCCCGCAACAGGTTGCGGCCAATCCGACCGAATCCATTGATCCCCAGTTTGGTGGCCATCGTTACCTCGTTCCCCGGTAGATGTCACAAGTTAAGCGCTTTGGACAGGAAGCCAGAAGACCGCTGCGGGAAGCTGCTAGGGGGAGTGCCCCGCCCCACCCGACACCTCGAGAGATGTAGTGCCCGCGCAAGCCGCGTCGCCATAGGTCGAGGATCAGCTGCATCTGTCCCGCGACTCCTCGTCGCGCCGCACGCGGCGCGCCCCGCGTGCTGTTAGGCGCCGGTGGCGCGGTCGGCGTAGGGAAGTGCCCGAGCGAAGGTCACGGCACTAACCTGACTCCATCCGGCGGCCTCAAGCGCCTGCGCCGCCGCCGCCACTGTCGCACCGGTCGTGAGCACGTCGTCCACCAATATAATCTCCGCGCCCCCGTCATTCCCCAAGGGAGAGGGGGCAGCCCTGCCCTTCCCCACCCAGCCACCAGGGGCAGAGGCGGCAGCCCTGCCGCCCCCCCTCCTCTCCGTGGTGGCAGAAGCGGCAGCGTTGTAAGCACTCAGCCGTCCTGGTTGGGCTGACTGCTCCTGCCGCACCTGCTGGGGGGTTGTCCGGGCCGGGAGGGGCTGCCGCCCCTGCCACCGGGCGGTGGGCGGCGGGGTGGCTGCAAACGCTCCCGCCACATTCTCCTGCCGCTCCTCAGGCGTCAGGGCAGTCTGTGACTTTGTCTCTCGTTTTCGCGTGAGCAGCTTTTCCGCGACCGGGAGTCCCCACCTCTGGGAGAGTCCGCGAGCGATGGCCGTCGCCTGGTTGTATCCCCGGCTGCGGTATCGCTGGGTGCCAAGGGGCACCGGAACCAGGTAGTTGGCTGACGGCCGCGGTACCCGTCGGGCGATGAGAGCAGCCACGGTCTGCCCCAGCGTCACGAAGCCTTCGTACTTCAGGTGGTGGATGATCTCGCGGGCTTCGTCACCCAGCCAGACGGCACTGCACACTCGGCCGAGTGCGAGCGGCCACCCAGCACAGAAGCGGCACGGACCGACTGGCGGGAGCGGTTGCTGGCAGCGGGCACACCCCCAGCTGAGGAAGCGCAAGCGGCTGCGACACATCCCGCACACCAGACTCTCCGGAGCGACTCGCTCGACGGTCCGGTCACATGAGACGCAGGCGTTGGGGAGCAGGAATCGTTCGAGCGCCCGGAGAGCCCCGGGGATCATGACTCCAGTGCCCGCTCCACGGCCGCAGCCATCACCTCACGGGGAGCAGTCACTTGGGGGAAGAATCGCTCGAAAGCGCGTGCGCCTTGGGCCACCAGCATGGTGCGTCCGTCTGCCGCGCGGATGCCCCGGGCGCGGCAATCACGGATCCACCTGGTGGCCCCGGGAGCATACACCAGGTCGAGGGCTGCCTTGCACCCGTCCAGCCGCTCTTCAGGAATTGGTCGCGGGTGGTCGGGTGCCAGACCCAGCGGCGTCGCGTTGATCGCCGTTGCCACCGTGCGACCGTCGTCCGTGTGCACTTGCGACACTCCCAGCTCTCGGGCCCAGGCGACAAAGTCCCGCGCCCGTTTCGGGCTTCTGGACCGCACCACAAGCGTCATGTCTCTTTCCCGCGCTGCCGCCGCGACCGCCCGTGCGGCTCCGCCCGTTCCAGCCACGAGCCAGGGTCCCTCCGCCTTGAGTGCCGCGAGAGCATCGAGCACTCCGTGCACGTCGGTGTTGTCCCCGATCAGGCGGCCGCCTTCGGGCCAGAAGGTGTTCACGGCGCCGAGTTCTTTCGCAGTATTGGTAAGCCGAATGAGCAGGTTGGCAACATCCATTTTATGCGGCACGGTGACGTTCCCCGCGACGCCTACTGCCTCGAAGGCGCGAATGACGTGGGCGATGACACCGGACTCCGCGCGAATTGCGACGTAGACCGCGTCCAGCCCCTGCGCGGTTATCGCGGCATTCTGCATGACCGGGGAGAGCGAGTGATGGATCGGGTCACCAACGACGGCCAGCAGCCGACTACTCGCGGCGATCCGCATCAGATTCTTCTTCCATCAGCCGTTCCACGGCCTTCTGCGTCAGCTTTTCGAGCTGCTCGCAGGTATCCCGGTACACCTCGAGGTCGCTGCCGAACGGGTCAGCCACTTCGGCATCGGGTCCCGTGATTCCCACATACTCTCCGAGCACGTAGGTGCGGCCCTCTCCGCCGAGTTCCTGCACTCGGGCCCGGTGGTGCCGCGCCATGGTGAGAATGATGTCGGCGTCCCGCACGACGTCCCTGGTGAGGAGCCTGGCGCGGTGGGTCGACAGATCCAGACCGTGCTCGAGGCCAACGAGATATGCCCCCTCGGACGCGGGCGCTCCCTCCCACGCACCGGTGCCGGCCGAGGAAACCCCCATGCCATCTTCCCCACGCAACTCCAGCTCACGGCGTAGCAGCGCCTCGGCGAGCGGACTACGGCAGATGTTGCCCGTGCAAACCAGCAGTACACGTGTCATCGTGTGAGACTCTCCGCCGTGGCATGGAGCTCGCTGAAGGGAATGGCTCCCTCGCGGACGAGACGAGGGCGGGCTCCGGTGCAGTCTACCACCGTCGATGGTGGGAGGCTGCCCAGCATGCCGCCGTCCAAGACGAGGAGAGTGGCGTCGTCCACGGCACCCCGAAACGCCTCGACTATCGCATCGGCTCCCGGCGCCGTGGCCTCGCCCGGCCGGTTGGCGGATGTGGAGGTGATCGGCGTCTCGATGGCTCCGATCAGCGTCATCATGCCCCGATGGGACGTCCAACGAACAGCGATCCCTGCTTCGGGGCCGCGAAGAGCCTCCGGGAGTTTCCCCTTGCCCCCTGCCAACACGAGCGTGAGCGGCCCCGGCCAGAATCGGCGCGCTAGAGTGCTGGCACAGCTGGTGAACACAAGCCCATACCGTTCTGCCATCGACCGGCTCGACACCAGGAGGAGGAAGGGCTTTGCTTGTGGGCGGCCTTTCAGGCGCGCTAACAGACTGACGTCTTGCTCTCGAGGGCGTGATCCCAGCCCGTAGATGGTCTCGGTGGGATGGGCCAGCAGCCCGCCACCTTCCAGGTGCCGTGCTACCTGCGGAATGGCGGCCCGGACCTCTGCTTCACTAACGAATGCGAGTACGGTCATGGGCCGATCATGGCTTCGGCGAGGGCAAAGTCGGCCGCCGTCGTCAGTTTCACGTTGGAGGTCTGATCCGGCACGATCTCCACCGGGTGGCCGGCGGCTTCGACGACGGCCGCCTCGTCAGTGAACGAGCCAAGGTCCCCCCCTTCCACATGCCGGTAGGCCTCTTCCAGCATATCGCGGGGAAACCCTTGCGGTGTCTGAGCATGCCACAGTCCCGTTCGGTCAACGGTCTCGACGATGCGGGATGTGCTCGGATCCGCACGCTTGAGTGTGTCGGACACGGGTACTGCCGGCACGGCTGCGACGCCACCGGCCGCCGTCGCGATGACGGCATCCACCGTCTCCAACGACACGAACGGGCGAGCGGCATCGTGGACCAGCACGATGCGACAGCCCTGTTCCAGTGCCGCGAGGGCGGCCCGGACCGACGCTGCCCGCGTGGCTCCCCCTTCCACGACCAGCAGTCTCTCGCCGGCGACCGTGGCCAGCCAGGGGGGTGGCTCCGCAGCGAAGCGGGGTGGCAACGCCACCACGATGCGACGGACCCGGGGGTGCATGGCGAAGGGGCGTACTGCTCTGAGCAGCATAGGAACGCCGGCGATGGTGCGGAACTGTTTCGGCTCGCCCCCACCGGCCCGGTCACCGCTTCCTGCCGCGGCAATCAGGACGCCGACGTCAGGCAGCGAGTCGACTGGCGAGGTCGGCGACATGCGCGACTGGGACTGTGCTCACGGGGCCGCTCACTCTGCTCCGGGAGGAGACGAAGGCGGTGCGGAAGCCGAGTCGATCGGCTTCCGCCAGCCGACGTTCCACCCCCGCGATTGGCCGCACCTCACCGCCCAGGCCGACTTCGCCTAGGAATAGAGCGTCTGCGGGCACGGGCCGGTCCCGTACGCTGGAACAGAGCGCGGCGGCCACGGCGAGGTCGGATGCCGGCTCGACCAGGCGTACACCACCGGTCACGTTCACGAACACGTCGAGATCGTGAAACGAGAGACCGGCGCGGCGTTCGAGCACCGCCAGGAGCACGGCGAGCCGCCGCTGATCGAGTCCGGTGGCGACGCGCTGCGGCGTGCCGTATCCGCTCCGAGCAGCGAGGGCCTGGATCTCAACGAGCACCGGGCGCGTGCCTTCCATCAGGGCCGTCACAGCGGATCCGGCGGTCTCGGCAGTGCGTCCGGCAAGGAAGGCGCCCGATGGATTGGCCACCGGGCGCAGCCCGCCCACGGTCATCTCGAAGATTCCAACCTCGTCGACGGAGCCGAACCGGTTCTTCACCGCCCGCAGGACGCGGAAGTCCCCGCTGGATTCGCCCTCGAAGTAGAGTACCGTGTCCACCACGTGCTCAAGGGTCTTGGGGCCGGCGATAATGCCGCTACGCGTGACATGCCCCACCAGCACCACCGCTGCTCCAGATTCTTTCGCGAACCGCATGAGCCGTGCGGCGCATTCCCGCAGCTGCCCGACGTTCCCCGGGGCGCCTTCGAGCTCGTCGCTGTAGGTGGTCTGGATGGAGTCCACCACGATGACCTGAGCCTGTAACATGGCGGCCTGGGCAGTGATGGCTTCGAGCCGGACTTCCGGGATGACATGTACCGGTCCGGCATCCTCCATCAGCCGGTCCGCACGGAGGCGTAGCTGATCCACCGACTCCTCTCCCGACACGTACAGGGTGCGGATGTTGCCCGCCTCGAGCCTCGCGGCGCATTGGAGCAAGAGGGTGGACTTGCCGATGCCCGGTTCCCCGCCAACCAGGCTCACCGAGCCGGGAACGATCCCCCCGCCCAGGACGAAGTCGAACTCATCAAGCCCGGTGTGCCAGCGCGCTGTGCCTTGCGCCGCCACGTCGGACAGGCGGACGGGCGGTCGGTCGGTCGCCGGGTCGAATGGCCTGACCGCCCGAGCGCCCGACCGCCCGACCGCCTCTTCAACCAGGGTGTTCCACGTCCCGCAGGCGTCGCACCGGCCGGCCCATTTGGGATGTTCGGCGCCGCATTCGGCGCACCGGTACACCGACCGGGGCTTACGGGCCATCCAACCCCTCTGGCTCCCGATCCGCGTAGCTCTCGAAGCGGGTGTACTGCTTGTGGAAGGCGAGCTTGATGGTGCCTGTTGGCCCGTTGCGATGCTTGGCTAGAATGAGCTCCGCCATGCCTTCCCGGGCCGCGCCGTCACGCTCGATCAAGCTGGGATACATCTCCGGCCGGTAGATGAACATGACCAGGTCGGCGTCCTGTTCGATGGCGCCGGAGTCCCGGAGGTCCGACAGCATGGGGCGCCGGTCGCCGCCCCGCTGCTCCGGCGCTCGGGAAAGCTGCGACAGCGCGATCAACGGCGTGGCGAGCTCTCGGGCCAGGGCTTTGAGCGAACGGGAGATGAAACTGATTTCCTCCTGCCGGCTCTCTGCCCTGGTGGGACCTCGGAGCAGCTGCAGGTAGTCGACGATCATCAGACCGATGTGGTGTTCGGCCTTGAGACGGCGCGCCTTGGAGCGAAGCTCCAACAGGGTCAGGGCCGGGGTATCGTCCACCCAGATCGGCGCCGTGCCCAGCAGGCCGGCCGCCCGGGACATCTTGGGATAGTCGTCGTCCCGCAGCTTCCCGCTCCGGAGGCGAGACAGGTCCACGAAGCTCTCCGCCGCCAGCAGCCGCTCCAGCAGCTGGTCCCGAGACATCTCCAGGGAGAAGATGGCTGTGGGCACGTTCCCCTCTAGCGCCGCGTTCACCGCCACGTTGAGGCAGAAGGCCGTCTTCCCCATGGCGGGCCGGGCCGCCACGATAATGAGGTCGCTGCCCTGAAATCCGTTGGTCTTTTCGTCCAAATCCGCGTACCCGCTGGGAACACCCTGCACTGATTCGTCGCCCCGGTGGCGCGCTTCTATGCGCTCCATCGTTCGCCACATGAGCTCTTTGATGCGGACGACTTCCCGCGTGCCCCGCTGGAAGGAGACCTCGAAGATCCGGTGTTCTGCTTCGTCCAACAGGGTGTCGACTTCCAGCGGCCCCTCGTAGGCTGCCTGGACGATGTCGGTGCCCGCCTCGATCAGCCGCCGACGAAGGGCCTTGTCCTTGACGATCCGGCAGTGATACTCGACGTTCGCCGCCGTCGGCACCACATCCAGCAGCTCCGCGATGTAGTCCGTGCCGCCAGCAGCTTCTAGATCGCCTGTGCGGGCGAGTTCGTCACGCAGGACCACCGGGTCCACTACGTCGCCTCGCTCCACGATCTTTGCCATGGTACGGAACACGCGGCGGTGCGCGTCCCGATGGAACGCGGTGTCGTCGAGCAACTCCACGGCTTTGAGTCCCGCGTCGGGGTCGAGCAGCATCGCCCCCAGGACGGCCTGCTCGGCTTCCTCACTCCACGGCGTTTGGCGGGCCGAGAGGGGATCAGCCCCGGCGGTCGACGAGCTGGCGTGCGATACGGACGTCATCCCAGGTCGGCTTCTTCCATTGAGGGTTCCGGAGGAGCGCCGCCGGGTGATAGGTGACCACCAGCGGCATACCGCGAAACTCGTGCACCCGGTTGCGCAGTCCACCCAGAGACTGCCTCGTGTTGAGTAGCGTCTCCGCGGCTGTTGCGCCCATAGCTAGTATGACGGCCGGCCGAATGATTTCAAGCTGCCGGAACAGGTAGGGGGCACAAACATCAATCTCGTCTTGCTGCGGCTTGCGATTGTTGGGTGGCCGGCACTTCACAACGTTGCAGATGAACACTCGCTCCCGCGGCAAGTCGATCGCTGCCAGGATCTCGGTGAGCAGCTCCCCTGCCCTCCCGACGAATGGCCGGCCGGTCTCGTCCTCTCTGGCGCCGGGTCCCTCACCCACTACCACTAGTCGGGCCTCCGCCGGCCCCTCGCCGGGCACAGCCTGAGTCCGGCTCTCGCACAGGCGACACTCCGTACAGTCCCGGATCGTCTGACTCAGGGCGTCGAGCCCGGTCCCGGCGAAGGGATCCTCGCTGAAGAGATCGCTGGAGGGTGTGGACACGACGATCCCGCGACGCGGGATGGGTGGTAAGTCGCGCTTCCAACGGGGATCGCCTTCGCCGCGCTTGTCGACTTCGGAACGAGGCATGCGGCGGTTCGGCGGTTCGGCGGTTCGGCGGTCTGATTCTCCGTCCGCCTGGCGGCCTGTCCGCCTGACCGCCGAGGGCGAGGGTGTGGGGAGGATGACGAAACCCTCGTTCAGCTCAGACCGCTGCTCCAGGTAGCGGGCCAGGGGGTCGCCGCTAGAGGTCACAGTAATCGCTCGACTTCGTCCAGGACGCGCTCGGCCGCCTGCCGCTTTGCCATGAGCTCGAGCTCCCGGGTGTCTGTCTTGGTGATCAATGTGATGCGGTTGGTCTCTGCCTCAAAGCCGCTGCCCGGCTCGGCGAGTTGGTTCAGCACGACGAGATCGAGACACTTGCGCTCCAGCTTTTGCCTCGCCCGGCGCACGCCGTCAGCCACTTCGAGAGCGAACCCCACGGCGATGCTACCCTCTCGCCGAGCGTTGAGAGTGCTCTCCAGGACGTCCTGGGTCGGCTCCAGGGTGACCTGCACTTGGCCCGCGTCCCGCGGCCGCTTTTCCTCATTTCGCTCGATGGGTCGGAAGTCCGCCGGGGCAGCTGCCATCACCAGGATGTCAGCATTGGGCAACTGCTGTTCGACAGCCGCCAACAGATCATTGGTCGTCGTCACATGAACCATCTCGGCGCCGGTGGGTGGCGGCAGCGTGGTGGGGCCAGAGACGAGCACGACGTCCGCTCCGCGGGCAAAGGCGGCCTCGGCAATGCTGTAACCCATGCGGCCGCTGGACGGGTTGGTGATGACCCGTACGGGATCTAGGTGCTCACGTGTGGGGCCCGCTGTCACGAGGACGCGCTTGCCTTGGAGACCGCTGTCGGGCGCCCTCAGAAGCCGCTCGATGTGGACCATGATCTCCTCGGGCTCGGCCATCCTCCCGGGGCGCTCGCTTGGTCCCTCGGCCAATGGTCCCACCGCCGGCCCCACTATGGTCCAGCCCCGCTGCCGCAGGATCGACAGGTTCCACTGGGTGGCCGGGTGCGCGAACATCTCATCATTCATCCCCGGCGCCACCATCACCGGCACCGTTGCAGCCAACAAGATGGCGGTTAGGAGGTCGTCGGCCATGCCCTGAGCTGCTCGGGCCAGGAGATTCGCGGTGGCAGGAGCAATGACGATGAGGTCTGGGTCTCGGGCCAGGTCGATATGTGTCAGCGCCCGGCCCCGCTCCCAAAGGGAGGTCAGGACCGGGCGCCTGGTGAGTGCCTCGAAGGTGACGGGCCTGACGAACTCAGCCGCAGATGCCGTGAGTACCACATCGACGGCCACGCCCGCGTCGGTCAGTCGCCGGGCAATCGTGCAGGACTTGTAGCTTGCAATCCCGCCCGACACGCCCAGAACGACGCGTCGGCCGGCGAGGGTCACGTTTCCTGCCGCCGCCGCCGCACGAGTCGGTAGGCAAGCTCACCCGATACCAGGCTCTCCAGCGACCGGGTGGTCAGCTTCTTCTCCTCCAGGGACCGGTCGCGTGGGAAGTCGTTGACGTAGCGGGCGAACTTGGCCGCCACCAGGACCCCTAGGTACTTGTTGCCGGCTCGCTGTGCTACTTCGGTCGGGGTATGGATCTGCATTCACCTACTCCTGTCCTTCTCGAATCGTGCGTACTTGGTTTGCGGCTTATGGCGTTGGGTTCTTGGCTATTGCTTCCAGCTCCTGGCGCAGCGCAGCGATCATCTCGCGCAGCCCTGACCGCCGGGCCGTCCGGCGTGTCTCGGCGTCGATGATGGCGGACACCTCTGCCACGGCCTGGCTCACATCATCGTTGACGACAACATAGTCGTATGTCGCCGCCTGTTGCAGTTCGCGGTCCGCCCGTTCCAGGCGGTGAGACAGATCCTCAGCGCCGTCCGACGCGCGGCCTCTCAGCCGACCTACCAGCACGTCTGCCGACGGCGGCAAGATGAAGATACTAACGACGTCCGACCGACGCTCCCTGATCTGGCGCGCTCCTTGCACGTCGATGACGAGTATGACATGGCGTCCCTGTGCCAACACTCGGTCGACCTCGGACACCAGTGTGCCGTAGAGGTGCCCGCCGTATTCCGCCGATTCCAGGAGTTCGCCAGACTGCTGCTGTCGGAGGAATTCGTCCCGCGAGACAAAATAATAATCTACACCCTCCCGCTCGTCGGGACGCGGTGGCCTAGTCGTCGCAGAGATGCTGTAGCCCAGATCATGACGCCCTGCCAAGAGCTCCTTGGCGATAGTGGTCTTTCCTCCACCCGAGGGTGCGGACAGAATCACCAGGCACGGGCTCATTCGATGTTCTCCACCTGCTCGCGAATCCTCTCGAGCTCGCCCTTCATGCCGATCACCGTCTGAGCAATCTCGGCGTCGTTGGCCTTGGAACCGATCGTGTTGACTTCTCGCAGCATCTCCTGGCCGAGGAACGCTAGCCGGCGCCCCACGGCCGCGTCCGTTGCCAGAGCCTCCCCGCAGGCCTGGAGGTGCGTCCGTATGCGTACCAGTTCTTCCGTGATATCGAGCTTGTCGGCCAGCAGCGCGATCTCTTGGTTCAGCCGGTCGGGGTCCAGCAGCTTCCCGTCCAGCAACTCCTGCACCGCCTCTTGCAGGCGATCACGCTCAGCCGTGAGGCGTTGCGGGGTGCGAGCGGCGATCCGGGCTAGGGCGGCGTCCAACTCCCCGAGTCGCCCCTCCAGATCGTCGGCCAGCGCCGCACCCTCTCGGGTCCGCATCTTCACGACCTCGTCAAGGGCCTGATCGAGCACGGCCATCAGCTCCGCCCTGTTGATCTCCGCTTGCTCTGCCTCGCCATAGGTGAGTACGTCGGGCTGGCGAGCCACGAAGCCCACGTCGATCTCACCGCCCAGGTTGAGGGCGGACTTGAGGCGTGTGAGGGCTTCCACCACCTCCCGCGCCCGCTCGACGTTCAGCCTTATCGAGGCAGAGTGGGGTGGCTCCTCCACCCAGCGGGCGGAGACCACGACGTGGCCCCGCTCCATACGCTCCCGCAGTCGGCTACGCAGCTCGTTCTCCAGCGGCTGGAGCTCCGCAGGCAGCCTGAACTGCACGGACATATGGCGGTGGTTCACGGTCCTCACCTGTATGACGATCCGACCGCCGCTCAGCGGCCCCTCCGCTGTGCCGTAACCGGTCATGGATTTCAACACGCCCTGGACGCCACCCCCTCGTTTCTCGGGTCAACAACGTAGCGGAATGTGAGCAATAAGCAATTGGCAACTAATGTAGTGTGTCAGAAGTTCGTCTGCCGACGGTGCACGCCGGTGGTTCTGCCGCGGATCATTCTCTGAACGCGGATCAAACTGCCGCGAATCGTTCCGTCGTTCCGTCCTTCCGCCGTTCCATCGTTCCGCCGTTCCGCCCTTCCACCCTAGTTGCCGAACACCCAGGTCACCCCGAACGTCTGGGCGTTGCGGGGGTACTGGAGATCCGGCACGTACTGCGCCTCCGTCAGCCGGAAGTTCCGCATGTTCCAGAAGCCCGTGAAGCTAGCGATCTGGAACTCGATGTGAACCTCGTAGAAGGTGGCTCCGGAGAGCGTGATGGGCCCGCCCTGAGCGTCCAATCCGGCGGTTCCTGTGCTCCACGACTCCATGGCCAGCTGCAGCTTCAGATCGAACGCCCCGCTGCGAAACGTGCGCCAGAACTTGGAGCGCAGCGTGGCGGCCACTCTCCCGTGATGGGGTGGCTGCAGGTCGGCGGGTGTACCGGAAATCGCATTGGAGTACCATCCGGACAGCGTGATGGCCGAAGTCGGTCGCAACTGTATGTCGGTGAGCAAATACGTGGCAGCCGGCGAGGGAGCCAGCCCCGCAATCACGCTGAGATCCGGATACGGCAGCGGCTCGTACGCATCCCGTCGAACGACGCCGATGTGTCCAGCCAGGAGGCGGGTCCGCAGTTCCGCCCGAAGCGAGCGATCCACGCTGCGGATCGCCGTATCCGCCAGGAGTGCGGGAGCTTGAACGGCGTGCTGAAAGTGAATGTCGCCCACCAGGGAGACGGGGCCCCGGTAGAGGCCTCCCGACAGGTGCACGCCGCGGGACACCCGGTCGCCCACGTGCTGGCGCCAGCGGGCGTCGGCCGCCAGGACGATGCCCGGCAGCGGGACCCAGCCGAGACGGCCCTCCACTTCCAACGTGGTCCGGGCATCGCCCACCCGACTCCGCAAGGCGGCGGTCCAGGACGGGCGAACGTAACGCAGGTCCACGTACGCGTTGCGCAGCGATTGGTCCGGGATGGCGGATGCGGAGTCTGCGCTCCAAGAGCTGGCGGCCAGGCCGCCCTGGGCCTGGAATCCCAGTCCATCTGCTCTCGTGCCCCCGAACAGGGTGAACAGGAAGTCTGTGCGCGCCCCCATGCGCTCGGGGACCCCGAGTGCCCCAGCGATGGAGCTTACCGGGTCTCGTTCGTGATCTTGGCGCCTGATCTGGTATGTGGCGCCGACCTTGCCGCTGGGCATCCAGCTAATCTTTGCCCAGACGTCGAACGTCTGGTCACCACGGCCGGGGCCGCTGGCCCCGTCGGTGCCGAGGAAATCCGCAGCTAGGTTGAGGCCGAGTCCGCTGGACCAGCGTTTTTGGAACAGGCCGGTGTACGCCGCCGTCTTGAAGGCTCCGGAGACGACTCGGACCAGGGAGCGCACGGCGCGGGACTCATGGCGCTCCGACACGAGGTTGATCCGAAGTGCGGCGGGCAGTACCTCCACGTCGATCCGGCGGAGGTAGGTCAAAGGTATCCGACCGGGGTCGTTGAACAGGCTGTCGCTGCCCAGGGGCTCCCAAGGTAGCCCGTCCCAATAGAGCTCCACCGCCTGCCCGCCGCGCCCCCCGTATTGGACGTACTCCGGTTGGCCGACGAAGCCACCGCGGGCGACATACACGCCTGGGATTGCGCCCAGGAGATCGGCGAGGGTGTGGGCGCTGGACCACAGTATCGAGTCTCGGGTGAAGGTGTAGCGGGAGCCCGGTGGGAGGGGGCCAGGGGGTGTGCGCGGTGCCTCCACCGGCAGCACCGTCTTTGGCGGAAGGGACTCGGGTGCTTGTTCAGGGACGGCAAGCGAATCGGTGCGGACTTGGGCAGTGTCCTGCCCGACCGCCACTGGGGCTCCAACGTGGATGGATGTGATGAGTGCGACGGCGAAGGCGGCCGCCCGCCCGAGTGGACTCACCCCCGAGTGCGTCCTCGCACGAACTCAGCGAACAGCCGCACACCGACTCCTGTCGGGCCCTTGGCCATATCAGGCTGATCTGAGTCGGTGTATGCGGTTCCCGCGATGTCGAGGTGTACCCATGGGAACCCGGCCACGAATTCCCGCAGGAACCAGCCTGCCGTGATCGTGCCAGCCGGTCGTCCGCCAACGTTCTTCACGTCGGCGATATCCGACTTGAGTTGCTCCCGATACTCGTCCCATAGCGGTAGCGGCCAGCAACGCTCGCCTGCCATATCGCCGGCGTGCCGCACCTCCTCCATGAGCTGGTCGTCATTGCTCATCAGGGCCGTGGCGTGGTGACCGAGGCCGATGACAACAGCACCAGTTAGGGTGGCGATGTCGATCACGCACGCCGGCTTGAAGCGGCGCGCATAGCCCAGGGCGTCGCTCAAGACCAGCCGACCCTCGGCGTCAGTGTTGACGATCTCAACGGTCTTCCCGAGCTGACTGCGGACCACGTCGCCGGGCTTGACGGCCGTTCCGGAGGGAAGGTTCTCCGTCGTCGGGATGAGCCCGACAACGTTTGCCTTGGGCTTCAGGTGAGCTAGTGTCTCGAACAGGCCCAGGACGGCTGCCGCCCCCGACATGTCGTACTTCATCTCCTCCATCTTCTCGGCCGGCTTGATCGAGATGCCGCCGGCGTCGAAGGTGACACCCTTGCCCACCAAGCAGACGGGCGGCGTGCGCGCGCCCGCGCCCTTGTACTCCAACGTGATGAACCGGGGCTCCTGGAGCGAACCCTGGGCCACGGCCAGCAGCGCGTCGAGGTTCTGACTCGCCATCTGCTGCCGGTTGAGGACGGTCACCTTGTAGCCGTAGGCCTTGGCCAACTGGCGGGCCACCCCGGCCAGGTACGTGGGCGTACACACGTTGCCGGGCAGAGCCTGGAGGTTGCGGGCCAGGTGGTGCCCGGTCGCCACGGCCGCGCCGAGCTTGCGTCCCCGCTCCACGTCGGGCCGCTCCTCGCGGGTCGCGATGATCTCCAGAACAGAGACCCGCTTCTTCTTCTTCTCGGTCGCCTTGAGCTCGGAGAACTGCCAGGCTCCCTGGGCCACGCCCTCTACGGCCACCTGGCCCACCACGCGGGGCGGCACCCCGCCGTGCGTCTCGTGCGCCAGGTGGAAGGCGAGCGTCTCGGCGCCCGCCTCGATCGCGCGCCGGGCCGCGACCGCTGCCCCCCGGCGCACCGCCCCGCGCGTGACCTCGGCCGGCTTGCCGATCCCCACGAGGAGCACGCGCTTGGCGCCCTTCTTGGGGTAAATCACTGCCGTCTCGTCGCGCTTGCCGATGAAGTCGCCGCTCGTGACGAGGCGTGACAGCTCGCCGCCGGTGTTGACGTCAAGCCCGAGGAGGGAGCTCGGGAGCTTGCCGTTGCCGAGCTCGCCGACGGCCACAGCCAGCAGCGGCGCGGTCACGCGTTCGAGCGGTACGACCTTAACCGAGGAATTCACGCGGCCTTCGATCCTGTGTGATGACTGGTACTCTCGTGTCGGGATGCCTACGGAAGCTGCGAAAACCGATGACCCGAGTGTCGCGGTCGCCTAAGGTTAGTGGAAGGTTGAGTGGTCGGCAAGTTGGCCGGTTGGGCTTGCCGCACGGCATATTGCGGCGACCTACGACCTTGGATTCCAACCGTTTGGAGGAGCATATGCTGTACCTAGGCGGGCTGTTCCTGCTGCTGATCGCCATCGTCGTGTCCACCCTCCGGGCGCCCTCCCGCGCCATGCAACGGGTCTCAGTCATGGCGCTGGCGGCCGCCGTGCTGGTATGGACGGCGGCCAACAGTGTCACCGTGGTCCCCGCCGGACACGTGGGAGTGCAGGACTTCTTCGGCCGGGTGAGCGACCGGTACCTGCAGCCCGGGGTGCGCCTCGTCAACCCCATGGTGAAGGTGTACAAGATGTCCGTCCGGACCCAGGAGCTAATGGAGCGGGCCAACGTGCCGTCGTCGGAGGGGCTCATAGTGAGCCTGGACGTATCGCTGCTCTTTAACCTGGATCCGGAGAAGGCTCCGGACGTGTACCGCACGCTTGGGCCGGGGTACCGGGAGGTCTTCGCGGTGCCGCAGCTGCGCTCGCACGTCCGGGGTGCCACCGCCGAGTTCGAGGCGAAGGCGCTGTACACCTCGGGCCGGGAGGTGATCGCGGAGCGGATCCTGGAAGACCTCGCGCCGGTCTATGCGGAGCGCGGGATCGCGAACGCCGCGATCCTGTTGCGCAACATCGAGCTTCCCCGGGTCGTGTCCGATGCGATCCAGCAGAAGCTCAAGGCCGAGCAGGAGGCCGAGCAGATGCGGTTCGTGCTGGAGCGGGAGCGCCAGGAAGCGGAGCGCAAGCGAATCGAGGCCCAAGGGATCTCCGACTTCCAGCGCATCGTGTCTCAAGGGATCGATGAGCGGCTGCTGCGCTGGAAGGGAATCGAAGCCACCGAGAACCTGGCGACGTCAGCCAACGCCAAGGTGGTGATCGTGGGCGGCCGCGACGGGCTGCCCCTGATCCTGAACACCGGCGGTAGCCAGTAGCGCCCGGGGAGGAGCTAGCTCCTACAGCTCTGCCCTTCCCTTCGTGCAGGCCCAGCGCCCCCAGAACTGCTCGTAGTAGAAGCGGCTCTTGCGCTGGGGTACCTGCTGCCACGGGTGCCGCGGGTCGTCCGCCGGTGGGGGGATCAGCGCCCGCGGGACGATGACGCGCTCCCCACAGAAGGGGCAGCGGTAGGAGGCCTTGCGAGGCGCTACCCACCACACGTACGGCGCCCGGGCACACGTCGGCCACGGCGCACAGCGGTGCACCGTGGCGCGGTGCCGCTCGGGCATGCGGCCCACTGCCTGGGTGAAGCCGCAGAAGCGGCACTGGCGAAAGCGCCGGTCCGGCTCCTCGAAACGGGGTGCGTAGAAGCCGGTGCGGTGGCACAGCGGACAGGGGGCGGGCGCCCTTCCCTCGCCGAAGGCTTCCCAGCAGGCCCGCTCCCAGTCGGCGCGGGTGAAAGCCAGGGCGGGCAGCTCGGAGTAGCGACTGGGCAGGACGCTCGCGGGTGCACGGCGGCCGGTGGCCGCGGTGGGGGACTGGCCGGCTGGTTGCATGGTGTGGGAGGGTTGAGCCGCGTGGGCGTGGACTTCCCTGGCCATGCGATTACTGCAATGGCGCAACCCGCTGTGATCTAACCTATGGCGTGCCTCACGGGGCACCCGTGCCGTACGTCACTCGCGTCAGCGGGGCGGGAGCGAGACGTGCAGGTGGTCGGCCGTTCCCACGTGCCGCAGGGTGCGCAGGCCCATGGAGCGGAAGTACCCCTGTGTCAACCAGTTACGCCACCGGGGGCGGTCCAGGGTCCGCAGGTCCATGGCGTGCACGTACCCGTCGTCCTGGCGGTAGTGGAGCGAGGCCTCGTAGATCGGGAGCCCCATGGTCACATAGTCCTGCGGCGTCCGGGCCACGTCGGTTATCACGAGGTCTCCGTCGATGAGGATCAAGGTGCTTACCGAGACCCTGAGCAGGGGGTGCAGCGCCGTGTAATAGCTCCGCACCTCGTCGGTCTTGGCGTTAACGCTCGCGACATAGAGCAGCGTGTAGCCGCAGTAGAACAGCACCAATGGCAGCGCCACCCACTTCGCCACGAATCCCACCCTGCCCTTTCCGGTGAGCTTCTTGGAGATCCATCCCCCGTACAGGGTGAGCACTACGAGTGCCAGTACGGCGCCCCCTCCCAGCGCGAGCCACGTGGGAAACCCCTGCTGCTGGTAGAGGTAGGTCGCGCTGCGTAGCAGCACGACGAACGGCAGGACGAGGAGCAGGACGACCTTCGCCGCAAACGCCAGCAGACCCCAGAACAGCTGCCCCAGGGTGAGCCGCGGCTTGGCCTCGGGAACGGGGGTGGTGAGCGCGACGTCGATGTCCATGGAGCGACCTCAATGGGCTCTACGTAGGGCGACGGGCGGCGGTTTCTGGTGGCGGGAAGGGGCGCGCCGGCGGCAATTGCCCCGGAACCGTCGAGGGCGCTAATTAGAATACTGTCCACCCACACTCGACCCGTGAGGACTTCGGAGGAACGACATGCCCCGTGGAAGGAAACAGGGAACCAAACTCGGCCGTGTGCTGGCGCTGATCGTCGCGCTGGCGGCGTTTGCGGTCTACATCGTCATGGGCAGCATGCAGACCGTGCAGGCCGAGTGCGAGCTCTGCGTCACCTTCCAGGGCCGAACCGAGTGCCGCCGCGGGTCGGGGGCCGACCAGGAGGAAGCCCGCCGCGCGGCCCAGAAGGCCGCGTGCGCGGTGATGGCGGCCGGCATGAACGAGAGCATCGCCTGCGGGAATGTCGTGCCCACCAATGTGCAGTGTCCGGTGCGGTGATGATGTGGCCGAAGCAAGGAGGTAAGCCCGCGTGACCGAGCCTAACGAGGAGCGGCCGCGGCGCCGCGAGCCGCACTTGGGGCCGTGGCTCCGGAGCTACGGCGAGCGCCGGCGGGAGAGCCGCAAGGAGCGCGCGGTCGCGGTGCTGATCGGCACCGGGGCCGCGGTCGGTTTCTTCGCCGTACTCCTGGGGGTGCTGTGGCTTTTCGTGCGGTACCCGCTCCTCACGTTCGGCGGGCTCATCGCCGTGTGGGGGGTGGGCCTCTCCATTCTGCTTGTGAAGCGCCAGCGCGCCCGGCTCAGTGATGAGCTCAGGCGCCGCTCTCTGCTGCGGCCCGACCACAAAGAGTAGCGCGGGCCCGGGGCAGGCGTCAGCCCGACTGCTCCAGCACCTCCAGTGCGGAGGCCAGCCGATCCCGCACTATGGCCAGGTCGGCCACCACGTCCAGGGGATTCATCTCTCCCGAAAGCAGCATGGCCTGTACCACCTGGAGCGCGCCCCGGAGATCCTCCTTGACCAGTTCCTGCTCGAGGCGGCGGCTCCGGTCGGGGGGAAGCCCAGGGGGCGGTGGGCGGTGCTGCATGGACCACGGATTCGGCTGAGTCACGGGCTGCAATACCGTGCGGGGCCGTCAACCTGCCGTGAGAGCGGGTGGCAGGTACCGCGTAGCAGGCTCCTCCGCATGTTCGTGCACCCCGCGGAAACCGCCGCGCGCTCGGGAACGTACTGGGGACGGACGATGTCACCCCAACCGCGAGGGCCCCCAATGAGACGATTCGTCCTTCTCCTCACCTTCCCCTGCTTAGCCATCGCCCCGACGTCGCGACTGTTGGCCCAAGCCCAAACCGCCGGCTCGGCGCACGCTGTGTCTCCCGCCGCGCTCCGCAGCGCGGTGGAGACCATCACCGAGGCCGACTTCCGCGCCAAGCTCGACGCGTTGGCCCACGACTCGACCCGCGGGCGCGAGACGCCGAGCCCCGAGCTGGAACGCGCCACGCAATGGGTCGCCGCCCAGTTCAAGAACGCCGGCCTGCGACCCGGCGGCTACGCGGGCAGTTATCTCCAGCAGTTTCAGCTCGCCCTCGCGCAGCCCGACTCCCTCAGCACGATGTCGGTTTCGCGACAGGGCGCGGCCACGACGTGGACCCTGGGTCGGGAGCTGGTCTACCTTGCTAGCGACCCGCCGGTCGCACTGCGCGACGTGCCCGTCGTGCTGCTCCCGGGTGTTCCCTCAGACATGTCCCGGCCGTTTGGCGATGTGCCGGTGAGCGGGACTGCGGTGCTGCACGTCGTCGCATTCGATCAGGCCCGCGGCTCGGTCTTGGGGCCGCTGCTCAGTTCGGCCCGGGAAGCCGGCGCCGTCGCCTGGATCATCGTGACGGATATCCCGCCCGATCGGTTCTCCGGGTTCCTGCAACCCACGTTCATGCCGCGCTGGGAGTTGGTCGGCGCCCCCCCGAGCACGGACCTCGTGGTTTTCGGCCTGCAGTCCACGGCGGCAGTGGACCTGCTGACCGGGGCGGGAGAGGATCCCCCCGCGCTCGCGGCAGCGGCCGGACAGGGGGTACGGATTCTCGACGGGTTCGCGCTCTCCTTCGCGCCACACTATGCGGCGCAACCGCACGTGACCGTCGCCAACGTCGTCGGCGTGCTGGAGGGCAGCGACCCCGAGTTGCGCGACGAGGCGGTGGTCTTCACCGCGCACATGGATCACGTGGGTGTCGTTGGCGGGCGGTGCCAGCCCTCTCCCGCTGTGCCGGCCGACTCCATCTGCAACGGCGCCGACGACAACGCCTCCGGTACCGTGGGCGTGATCGAGCTCGCCGAGGCGTTCGCGGTGCTCGAGCCCAGGCCAGCGCGCACGGTGATCTTCGCGGCGGTGAGCGCCGAGGAGCGGGGGCTGTGTGGCTCGCGCTTCTACGTCGAGCACCCCGTCATTCCGCTCGACCGGACGGTGGCGGAGATCAACATGGACATGATCGCGCGCAACGCGCAGGACACGGTTGGCTTGGCGGGAAAGGGCTTCAACTCGCTGGGCGCGCTGGTGGACAGCGTGCTGGGTATGCACCCGGAGCTGCGGCTCACGGCCGCCGACCGTCCGGGACTGTACCCGAACTCCGATCACTACCCCTTCGCCCGGCGGGGCGTACCGGCGCTGTTCTTCTTCAGCGGCGTGCACGACGACCTGCACACCACGGCCGACAATCCCGACCGTGCGGATGCCGAGCAGGCGGCCCGCGTCGTGCGCCTGGCGTTCCTGGTCGGGATCGCGGTGGCGAACGCCGCCGAGCGGCCGACCTGGGATCCCGAGGCCCGGGCCCGGATCGTGGGACGCTAGCACGCTGCGGCCGCCTCCGGCGTGGCGCAGAGCCAAAGGGCCACCGGCGTAATCGCTGGTGGCCCTTTGGCTTGCGGCTTCATGCCCGAGGTGAGAGTCGAACTCACACGCCGTTGCCGGCACGGGATTTTGAGTCCCGCGTGTCTGCCATTCCACCACTCGGGC
>JABAOF010002129.1_pt2 | contig 39846 bp, 33 predicted proteins | sample 7062171 | NCBI WGS metagenome assembly JABAOF01 (sample SAMN14538628, study PRJNA623070) | marine sediment metagenome | biome: marine biome [ENVO:00000428]; feature: marine pelagic biome [ENVO:01000023]; material: deep marine sediment [ENVO:00002113] | place: India: Gulf of Khambhat ... | reverse complement strand
GGCTACTGCAACGCCTACTGCCTTGCCAGCGACTGGTTTTGCTGACGAAGCTGGTATTCCGACACTGATGCTTTTTGGAGCTTTGCTGGTCATCGTGGTCTTCGTCGCACGCGGCTTGCGCACGCGTTCTGCCACAGGATGAGCCTGCTGGCGTTCTTATTAGGAAAATGTCTGCCCTTTACAGGGTCAACCTCGCGTTGGCCCTGTTCACCTGTATGGGGGTGCTATGCCAAAAGCCGATCTCCCGTTCTCGTCCCTTGCACATAAACTGTTGGCCGATTTAGCAGCAGAACATTGTATTGCCATCACTGGTCTGAGTAATACAGGTAAATCGACCCTCATGCGAGCGCTAGCAAGCCCGGAGGCCGAGAAAATTTATAAGACGATTGGCGATCATTCAGCGTCCATGATCTACGTAGATTGTAATCGAGCCGTGGCGATCTCGGCACAAGCCTTCTATGAAATTGTCCTTCGTTCTACGCTGGAACGTTTTGTTAATCACGCGCCCTCAGACTTGGCAACCACTATACGTAGCTACTATCAATCGGTTACCGAATCTGAATCCGCGTTTTCTGCCTCTCTTTCATTCAATCTAGCGTTAACTGAACTCTGTGAGCAGTTGGGTGACAATTTATGCATTCTTCTTGATGAATTCGATGAAATATATACTGCGTTAGATGAGAGAGCTCTTCTCAATCTGCGCGCTCTGAGGGATCGTTTTGGTTCTCAACTTGCATACGCTACGGCAACAGTACGTAGTCTGCCTGAATTGCGTGGTCATGCCTTCGCTGATGAATTCGCTGAAATGTTTTCTCACACGACCTATCCGATGTCCCTTCTTGAAGATGCCGAAGCACTCGAACTGCTCCACTCCTTAGATTTACCTTCGATGAAAAAAGAGCAAGAGAAGATCTGTCTTCGATTAGCCGGTGGGCACCCAGGTTTGTTGATTGCGACCGCTCAAGTGCTTTCGGGATTGACAAAAGATCACAAGGGAGAAGAGGAGGCCATTGTTTACCGCGAACCACAACCTCGAGCTGAATGTCTGAAGATTTGGAGCCAACTTACTGACGAAGAACAAAATAACTTGATCACTTTAACACTTAACGCCAAAGCCGGTCTACCCGAACGGCAGATGCAACATCTTGAAAGGCTTTCTCTTCTACGCCAGAATCGTCTTTTCTCCCCAGTATTTGCTGATTTCCTGAACCGAAAGGCACACGGACCCGATGTCAAGACTCAGGGGGTCTACCTTGATCTGGACTCAGGAGATGTCTGGGTGGATGGTATTCNNAACAGACTTAGAATTTCGACTGCTGGCACTTCTCTATAGCCGCTGTGATAAGCTGACGGATAAATACCAAATTGTTACCAGCGTTTGGGGGGAGGAATACCTAGGCGAGGTTGATGACGCACGGGTTGAGAAACTGGTTAGTAGATTGAGGAGTAAGATCGAATCAGATCCAGCAAATCCTCGCTATTTGATTACACGAAGGGGGAGGGGGTACAAATTACTCTCTGTTCCGCGTTTGAATTAATATTACATTTTGTGATACAGGGCGGGAGATGAATAGTGAGCATCATCCAGGACCCATTAGAGATCATGCAAGGAACCTAAGCTAGATTGTTCCCATGCGCAGAAAAACTCATCCGTGTAGCTGCANNCAGGTGAGAAAGCGAGAAGGTCGAACTTGAAATGTCCCAACCACTGATATTAGTTGTGGAGGACAACCTCACGATGCTCGAAGGTATTCGAGATTTATTGGAGATGTCTGGTTACCGGGTGAAGGTGGCGGTCAATGGTCAGGAGGCTTTGAATTTCATCGATGAAGAACGACCTGATTTGATCATCTCCGACATCATGATGCCAATGGTTGATGGGTATCAATTCCATGCCAAGGTTCGTGAGCGAGCGGATCTATTTCGGGTGCCGTTTATCTTCCTCACCGCCCGTGGGGAACAGGCCGATATCCGTCGCGGTAAAGCTATGGGTGTCGATGACTACATCACTAAGCCATTTGATGAAGAGGATCTGCTCATAGCTGTACGCGCGAAGTTATCTCGTTGGGGGGATTTACGCCGACTCCGTGACGAGGAGATGGCTGACTTAAAACTGAAGATCCTCTTAGCGCTCAGCCATGAGTTTCGCACTCCCTTAGCATATATTCTCAACTATACAGAGATGCTCGAAATGGATAGTGGAGCGCTCACGCCGGAGGAATTTCGACAGTTTATGCAGGGTATTCGCAAAGGAGCCTCACGTCTGAACCGGCTCGTTGAGGACTTCATCATGCTGGTANNGTAGAACTTGAGACAGGGGAGGCGGTTACCGCTTATCGACTCAGAAGACATCAAATTTCGGATACAAGCGCATGGCTACGTGTAATCGGGCGTGGCTATCAAGCGGCAGCGGAACGGAGAGGGCTTAAACTGATCATCGATGTACCTGAACGGTTGCCTCCTCTAATAGCAGACGAATCATACCTTGGTGATGCTATTGGTCGATTATTGGATAATGCTATCAAGTTCTCGAAGGTAGATAGCAAATGGGTACGACTGAAAGCTGAAGCCGATACCGCGAAATTGAGGATCATCATAGAAGATCAGGGTGTAGGAATCCCGGAGCGTGAAATCCCCTCTCTTTTTAGCGTCTTTCACCAGATCGATCGGGCAAAACATGAGCAACAAGGAACCGGATCTGGATTAGCAATATGCAAGGGTCTCCTCGATCTACACGGAGCTCGGGTAACAGTGGATTCAGAGTTTGGTATGTGCAGTGTCTTCACGATTGAATTGCCTGTCGAAACAACTGGAAGAGTAGCTGTATAGCACCCTCACTAACCAGTCTTGGCAAGGTTCCATCCTGATACGATCATGCTCATAGCAGAAGACTTCCATAAGTGATGGTCTGATTATATTCATCCTTTTCTCCATTTCGAGAGAACTGGTATCGCTTTGCATTCACCCGTCAGGCTGCTAGAATAGCTCGCTAAACTATGCGTGAATGTGAGATTCTATCTCCACCCGTAATTTCTGGGAATTTCTTGATCCCGGGGCATGGTTTCAGAATACGTTTAATGTGTGATCTACTCCAGCGACTCCTGTGGACCATATAATGTTGATAAAACATATAGCAGCTTGGTGGAATCCAATAACGCTTCTTTTGCTTTTGGCCATCAGCGGAGCATGTACCAGTCCAGCGCCTGAATTTATGGATCCTGGGGACATCATTTTCCAATCCGTAGATCGAATGAAATCTTTATCGGGATTCCACTTCGTGATTGAACGTAGTGGAGCGCTCGCATTCCTAAATGGCGNNCTTCCGAAGGGCGGAGGGTGATTTCGTTGCGCCCGATCGTGCTCGAGCAACGATTAGGGTAATCGGTCCTGGCTTGGTAGCTGAGGTTCAGGTCATTAATATCGGCGAGATTCAATGGGAGACAAATTTCCTGACCGGGGAATGGCAAGAACTTCCACCCGATTGGGGGTTCAATCCAGCGGCTTTATTTGATGCAGAGGTGGGTATCCAACCCATCCTCGAGAAGGATCTGAGCGACCTCGAATGGGTGGGTTTGGAAGAGCTTGAAGAAACTCCTGGAAAACAGCTTTATGCCCTTGCAGGTAAAGTCGATGGCGAAAGATTGTCCCAATTGAGTTTCGGAATGATGGGCCCCGAAAAGATGACCATACTCCTTTGGATCGCTCCTGAGACCTTTGAACTTTACCGCATGCTGATTACTGAAGCTCCGCTTGGAGAGGATCAATCTACCATTTGGCAGGTCGATTTTTGGGACTTTGATCAAGTCGTGGATATTAATCCTCCTGGTAGATGAAGGTCATGATCATTGATGCCTAACCACCCCCCTAGGTTCAATCGGGTATTTATTCTCTTTCTTATCAGCGTACCTATCTTCATCGGTGCTCTTGATCTCACCGTTGTCTCAGCTGTGCTTCCCCATGTCATCTATGATTTAGAGATCCCTGTACAAACCGGGCTCGACGACGCCGCGTGGTTGGTAAGCGGTTATCTCCTGGCATACAGCGTCGCGATGACCTTTATGGGTCATCTCTCGGATATCTACGGAAGACGAAGAGTCTATCTACTTGCACTGACGATTTTTGCGGTGGGATCCTATTTGGTTGCAGTTGCCCACACATGGCCAACCCGTTTTGTGCTCCGAGCCTCTTACCTTTTTTTCACAGGTCGCCCTGATCCCACACGGGTCACCCTCATCTTGCTCATTGTGGCGAGGATGATCCAGGCCTTCGGCGGAGGCGCAATGGTACCAGTGGGGATGGCACTCGTAGGGGATCTATATCCAATAGGTGAGCGCGCAAAACCTCTCGGGATCATCGCCACAGTGGACACTGCTGGATGGGCTGTCGGACATTTTTATGGTGGAGTCATCACCTATCATCTCGATTGGCGGACGATCTTTTGGCTGAACTTACCCATCTGCGCCCTTGCTTTTTTACTCGTCTACTTTGTATTGAGGGAATTGCCAAAGAAATCAGTTGCGCAACGTATGGACTGGTCGGGTGCTGCGTTGATCACGCTTGCCCTTACGGCTCTCAATCTGGGGCTAGGCGTGACCTCAGAGACCGGAGGAGGGAACATCGAGCAGCAGGTTGTCTGGCCACCTTATGCAACGTCAGCCGTAATACTTGCAATGTTCCTGGTCGGAGCTTTTCTCTGGCGCCAAGCGCGCGCTGAATACCCTTTGGTTCCACTACATCTTTTTCGAAACCGCAACTTCTCTGCCGCAAGCTTAGCTAATTTTCTCGTAGGGTACAGTTTATTTGTTGCCATTGCCAACGTGCCGTTGTTCATAAACACGATTGTTGCCGAGACATTGGATCAGGGTGCATTGGACAGTGGATTGATCCTCCTTGCCCTAACAGTCCCGATGGCTATAGCAGCGTTTCCAGGCGGATGGCTGACCGCTCGAACTGGTTATCGCTGGCCAGCTCTGGCGGGTTTGGTCGTGGCTCTATCAGGTTTTGGACTTATGAACCATTGGTGGGTGGATACGACTTATGTCACAATGGTTCCACATCTTGCTGTAACCGGTCTTGGGTTTGGGTTAGTGATGGCGCCTATCGCGGCAGCGGTGGTTGATGCAGCTCCGGCGGAGTATAGAGGCACAGCTTCTGCCTTAGTGATCATCTTCCGTCTTGTAGGAATGACGATCGGTGTGTCCAGTATCACCACCTACGGATTACATCGCGCGGAGATATTAAGTTCCCGCTTATTAAACACGACGGCAGATTTAGCGGAAGTTGCTAGGGTTGCAATGGAAGTTGCGGTCACGGTCATCGATGAGGCCTTCCTCATCGCCGGTATAGCTTGTGCTCTGGCAATTTATCCGATACTTAGACTAAGAAATTCTTTGTTGGAAAGGAATTCATTATGAGTGAGCAGTCTCCGGAAACAAAGGTTGGGGAAAATCATCGAGCACGAAATGTCCCTATTATCGTAGGTGTGGGCATCGGATTGATCATCGTTTTAATAGCGATCATTCTGCTTGATCCCTTTGGGCTGAATCTCCTTGGTCGAAGCTTGGAGATCACCTCCCAGGTGATGCCCCCTGATGTTGTTTTTTATATAGGTATCGACCTAAGAAAATTGCAGAGCGAGAACTTGGATCCCATTGTGTGGGCATTTTCAGAGGACCTCAAACGCGATAAGGTGAGCGCGATCGACAAGATGAACGAGGAATTTGACTTGTTCCTGGAAGAAGCGTTGGGTTTATCCTACACCGAGGACGTAATGCCTTGGGTTGGAGGTGCGATCGGTTTCGGGATGGCTGGGCTCGATGTAGACCCGTGGGCAGGCATTGAGGACGCTGAAATCCTACTCGCTTTCGAAGTCCGGGATCAAGGGGCCGCTGACAATTTCCTGGAGAAATTTAAAGAACGCTTGGCAGAAGAATCTGGTGAGGAATTTTCTGAGCAGACTTATCAAGGCGTAACGATCCATATGCTGGTTACCCCACATGAATATGAGCGGATAGCTTTTTGTCGGTCGAATGACCTCATTCTTTTCAGTCAAGACGAGAGCGAGCTCAAAGACGCTATCGATGCCCAGAGCGGAGAATCTCTAGGAGACGATCCGGGTTTCCGCGAGGTAATTAATAATCTTCCTTCCGATCGCATTTTGACAATGTACATCAATGGGGAGCGGTACATTAACATGTTTTCCGAGACATTCTCATGGATGTATGGTTGGGGTTATACAGACCTATTTAACCAATCTACGGGGATGATGTCGGATATCGCCATGAGTCTCTCCATCGCTGACGTCGGTATACGTATGGATATGGCTTATAAAATTACTCCCGAGGCGAGCTCTGAGGAGATCCTAGTGGGCTTCGCACAAGGGGATTCAAGGACGGCAAACAACTTGCCTGAGGGTACACTTCTGCACCTCTACAGTTATCATCTCGATCAGGTCTGGCAAAACATGATTGAGGTTATTTCCGCGATGGAGGGAGGTGATTTTGAAGAATCGATGGAAGTGTTTGAGCTTACCTTTGGCTTTGATCTTGGTGATGACCTATTTGCTAAATTAGATGGTGAATGGGCCTTTGCCATGATGCCCAGTTCTGCAGGGTACTTATCTGAATTCCTTGAGGTGCCGATTGGTTTTTCGATCCTTGCTGAGACGAATGATCCACAAGGGTTATTGGAGGTGAGTGAGACATTTTCTACCAACGCTGAGCTTCAAGGGCTGGGAGAGGTGGAAAAAAGCCAGGACGAGTATGGAACATATTATGATCTTATCGATATGTTCTCCGGAACAGCGATCTTCACATACGGTGTGGGAGATGAATTGTTTGTCATCGGATCCTCTAAGGAAGTCCTGGTTGATGTTTTTAGCGATGGACCCTCGCTCTCTGAAAGCGAACGTTATCAACAGGTTTGGCGGTCGTTTCCAAGGAATGTCGCCCCGATGGTGTATGTAGACATCCAAGGTTTTATCGCCAACATTCGAGAGACATTGTCCCCTGAAGAGCGGCAGTACTTTGACGATGATGTGGGGGATCTTCTCAAACCCTTTACTTTCTTTGCTGCGGGGATCACACCTCCTCGGGATGATCTCATGCGAGCCACCATGATCCTTTTCATAGCGACTGAATAATCTGAGGTTCAGATACCTAACTTGGAAAGTCGTTAAGTTCGATCTCACGAAGAAAATAAAGGTATTGACATGAAGAAAGGCTCAATTGATTTGGGTCCAATCGTGGAAATCGAAGCGTCGATCAATGCCTGGTCGAAAGCCGTGAATGAGAGACTCCTTGCATTCTATTCATGTGGCCGATCGTTTGTGACGTTGCTCATGGGTGCTATTTTTCTCACTGCATGCAATCGTGCAGAAATCATGGAGACACTCGGAATCGAGGAATTATTAGGTAGGCTCGGCCCGATGAATGATGTCTTGAAGGCGGCCGCTGTTTTAGCTGGATTGTTGTTTTTAGTTTCTGGATGGAAGATTTACCGTTTTGTGGTGACCTTTCCAGGTTTCTTGGTGGGTGCCGTTTTCGGCGCGTGGCTTGGACACCAATTGCTTGGAGATTTCTCTTGGGCTTTACTCGGACTCGCAGCTGGAGGTTTGATCGGTGCTTGGTTGGCTAGAGTGGTGCATGATATAGCGGTGTTCGTTGTTGGTGCAATTGGGGGGCTGTATATTCTGCATAACCTGTGGGGTTTTTTTGTTGAGGGTTCGCCAACGCCATTAATTGGAGGCTTGAGTGCTATCTTTGGTGGGGTGACGCTTTTGGTTTTATCAAGGCATTGGATGGTATTTCTCTCGTCTGCGATCGGCGCCACAATGCTTATTTGGGGCATCCAAGGTAATCCGTTGGTGATCCCAATCCTATTCGTCTTCGGGATCATCGTCCAATATTGGATTTCAAAAGGCGTAGGGGAGAAGGCGTTTGTGAGACCCGATGGATCTACTTGAATAACCGATGATGGATGAATGTCTGTTGATGCCGGTGGCTTATAATCCCACCGGTATTGGCATTAAACAGACTCGGTCGCAGGTTGTAACCCTGCGACCGGGCAAGAAATCCAAGTTTCGTTTGTGCTTATCCCTTGATCTCAGCAACCGATCTCCCATAGCCCATGAGGGCTTTCACCCTCGTTGGATCCCTAGCCTCAGCGTAGATCCGAAGCACTGGCTCTGTACCTGAGGGACGGATCAGTAACCAGGAATCATCGTCAAGTAGGTACTTCACGCCATCTAGTGTCTGAATGTCGGTCACAGGTACATTTCCGATGCTATCTGGCGCGGAATCTGTCAACCTTTGGACCATGTTGTCTTTGGAAAAAGGCCGGGAAAGGCGCAAATCAAGGCGCTTATAGTGACTGGGACCCACCTCGTCCAATAAGTCAGCTACCAATTGATCAAGGGGGGTGTCCGAAGATGCGACCATCTCTACGATGAGCAATCCGATGAGGATGCCGTCACCTTCAGGGATGTTTCCCTTGAAAGAGATACCACCCGATTCTTCACCCCCAATGAGCACGTCATCCCGCAGGATCCAATCTGCAATGTGGTTGAAACCAACTGGAGTCTCAATGACTTCTAAGTCATACATCTTCGCCAGTGTGTTGATCATTTGCGTTGTAGAGACGGTTTTTATGACTTTACCTTTCAAACCACGTGTTTCAACCAGGTATTTCAATGCCAAGGCCATAATGCGATGAGGATCGACAAATTGACCTCGGCCATCCATGGCCCCAAGGCGATCACCATCGCCGTCGGTGGCCAAACCTAATTGTCCATGTCCTGCGGCGATCGCGCCGGCCAAGGCACCGAGATAGTGCGCGATCGGTTCCGGGTGAATACCGCCGAAGCCAGGGTTCATCTCACCACGTACCTCGAAAACCTCACAGCTACTGCCTTGAAGGAAACCTTTGATCTGACCTCGACCGGAACCATACATCGAGTCAACTACTAGATGCAGAGGATTGTCGGCAATGACATCGAAGTCGATCAAGGTTCTCAAGTGATCGTGATAAGCCGGTGTGGGATTGAAACGCTCGATCAGCCCAGCATCACGAGCTTGTTCGTAGTCCATGAGGTTCGGACCCCGACCACGGGCTTCATTGTCATTTAGGTACACCTCCACGCGGCGGCATTGTTCACCCACAGCGGATCCTCCATACGCGGCCTTAAGCTTGACACCGTTATATCGAGGAGCGTTGTGAGAGGCTGTAATCATCAGCCCCGCGATTGCTCCGAGGTGACGAACTGAGTAGGAGACGGCTGGTGTGGGAACATCAGCAGAGGTGAGATAAACCTTATAACCATTTGCTGCTAGAACCCGCGCGGCCTCAACAGCATAGCGATCGGAGAGGAAACGAGTATCAAAACCAACAACCATCCGTCGCGGATCAGGTTGAGTGCTGACATGGGTTCCGTTCAACCATTCCTCAGAAGCGACAGCGTCGGCGATCGCCTGGGATACCTGTCTTAGGTTATGGAAAGTGAAGGTATCGGATATTACGGCACGCCAACCATCTGTTCCGAATTGAATCGGCATTGGTTTTCCTTTGCATGTGTTTAAGCGCCGGGATTGTAGCAGGCACCTGACGGTCGGTCAACCCAAAAGCATTTGTTGAAAGTTTGAGTGTACACGTTTTTCGGACCACCTTAAGTTTAGCTGTTTTTTACCAAAGTATGTATAGATGCTGGAAACGCTGCCTAGCGATAAGATAATCCCACGACGAGGTCGTTGAGGTTAGTCCCTGTTGGGCCGATGACGAGCAAGGAATTAACTGCCTTGAGTAATGGATAAGAGTCGTTTTGCATAAGCGAGGCTTCGGGGTTGAGATCTAGGGCGCGAGCCGTTGAGGTGGTTTGACCATGGACGATCGCTCCAGCGGCATCGGTTGGGCCATCAATGCCATCCGTCGCTATCGCCATCACGGCTGTATTCGATGAACCTTCCATGGCCAGAGCAGCGGCGAGCGCTAATTCTTGGTTACGCCCACCTTTGCCGCTTCCTTGCACGGTGACCGTTGTTTCCCCTCCCATCAATAGGCATGATGGCCCTTTTGTACGGGAGAGTGTCTTGCCGAATCGTTGCCCTTCAAGACGTGCCTCACCTTGTAGACGGGTGGTCATCACTCTAGGTCTAAATCCCAAACTCTCAGCTCGAGTAGCTGCAGCTTCGACGACGAATCGATTGGTTCCTACCAGGATGTTGAACGGGCGTCGCGCCCGGGGCGGAGTAATTTGAGGACCACTGAGAGCGGAACGGACAGTCTCTGGTGCTTGATCCCAAATACGGTAAAACTTCAAGATATCAGCGGGTGAAAGGGGTCTCTGCATTGTATCCTGATGTTGTTGTGAGCTTCTTCTCCAGAGAACCGTAGGACCAGAGGCGACTGCACTCAAACGATCGCCGACGACATCAGACATAATCAACGCGACGACGCGCGCAGGTGCGGCCATACGTGCCAAACCACCGCCTTTGATTTGTGAGAGCGCACGGCGAACGGCATTAATTAACTCGATCGACGCTCCAGAGCGGAGCAGGAGTCCGGTAATCGCTCTGAGGTCCTCGAGGTTCACCCCCGACACTGGATGTTCAAGCATGGCTGAACCTCCTCCAGAGATCAGAACCAAAACCAGATCGTCTGCTCTCATATTCTCAAGCATGGCTTGAACTTCGAGACCCGCAGTAAGGCTGCCCTTGTCAGGAAGAGGGTGGCCAGCGTAGATGGCTGAGATATTCGAGGGCAACAAGGCTTTATGGCCGTGGGGAAGTGTTACTACCCCCATTCTGATTCGGTTTCCTAGGACATCTAATGCCGCGAGGCTCATCGCAGCGGAGGCCTTCCCCATTGCAACGAGGAAAATCCGGGTGATCGGTTGAATTTGGATCTCGCGGGCTCCTGCGATAAGTGTCGATCCATGTAGACTTAGATTGCGAGCGATGGCCAGCTTGGGATCAGCTGCATTTAGGGCTGATTCCCGTATTTTCGTAAGATGCGTAACGTGGTCCCTAAATTGAGGTTGCACAGATCTCCATTCGCTCATTGTGGAGGTCTTAAACTAGGGGCTTCGAAGTCTTTCTAATGCATTGCGAGCAGCTTCAGCAGGTGGTACTCCGTTGAGAACGACTGCTTCCACGGCCGTATGAAGGATGGGTCCGAAGGTGGCTAATTCTTCTGCCGTTGGTCTGGGTTGGGCGACGGAGACCAAACTACTTACCAACGCAGCTTCAGCGCCCTCAGGCCACAGCGCTAATGCCGAGGTTGTAGGAGGGAGCATACCTAGCGCATGGGTCCAGGGGCCGAGAAACTCCGGTTCTGTGAGCCATGTGATGAGTTCGGCTGCCAAACTTTGGCGCACAGGGTCAGCGGTTACAATCGCCCACGACCAATTTTCAGTGGGGCTGACACCTGGTTGAGTGCGAGTAGGTAAGGGAGCGGCGGCGATGGCCTCAAAATTTCCTTCCGTTAGAAATAAACTCAATGGAGCGGTGGCACTGGATACCTGATCAGATTTCAAGGAATCCCAAGTGTCGACAGATGAAAGGTGTTGGAAGACGGATGTGGGAACGACTCCAGATACATGAGTGGAATGGTAAAAGGTAAGCAGATCATTAAGAAGGATCGGATCAATTGTCGGCATACCATCGCCATCATATAGTGGACCATCAAGTGCCGTATATTGAATCAAGCTGAAGGCAGCGCTAGGATCACCCGCTGGAAAACTGAATATAGCAGAGGAAGCGAGCAAGTCAGACCATGACGATGGCGCTTCAGGGTATCTGTCAGTTTTGTACGCCAGTACCTCCGCATCGCTGGCGAAAGGTAAACCGAAGAAGCTTCCAAGATCATAGGTCGTTGAAATTGCGTGATCATACCACTCAGGAGTGCTTGGTCGCGTAACTAACGCGTCGAGAGGGATTAGTAATCCTTTCAAGGCCGCACTTCTGAGAGCTATGGGATCCATGGCAATCACATCGGGTAATACCGAAGGTGCGACATTGTGGGCAGCTAGGAGGGTTTCCAGAAGCCCCCCAGGTCCTTGCTCTTCTTTCAATCGTACTATCACGGAGATACCAGGGTTGCTTTGTTGAAATGCGATCAATCTTTCTTCGAGCAGGGAACCTGCTGACGTGGACGGATCAGGTGCGAAGATTGGTGGAAGCCAGATAGTTAGGTTTCTTTTTGGGGTTGGAGTCGGTTGTAGCAACTGAGGCGTTCGAGTTGATGGTTCTACATCCACCGAAGGGGTGCCAGTAGTTGACTGCACAGCGGTGGAGCTGCAAGCCGTGAATCCCAATACGGATACCGCTAAGAGTAAGCTTGAGAGAATACGCATGCTTACAGGATTATACTGCCCTCTGAGTGGATAATGAAATCAATTTGGAAAGCCATGCTAAACGTATATCCCTAGACCCGCATTTGGAAGGAGGGTTCTGGACGCGAGCGTTCTCCTTGTGCCTCTTCCTGATCGCCTTGAAACGGCAAGGATAGGGATTAATGAGCAGGGGGTTAGCATAGTATCCAAGCTTAGGATCAGTAGAGGTTGGGTGAAGAGTCGAATGCCGTCAGATTGTGGCTTCGTGGTTTCTTATAGTTCCGGGCTGTGAATAATCCCATCCGATGCATTTCATATGCTGAGAATGAAATCACTGAATATTCTTGTGCTAAAATCGGAGCAGATGATGGATTCAGAGCGAATTTCATCCCTTCTTCAGGGGTTACCAGCGAAACCCGGATGTTATTTAATGAAGGATAAATCCGGGCGTGTGATCTATGTCGGTAAAGCGATAAACTTACGCAGTCGCGTACGTTCATACTTCCAGCCATCTGCAAACCTTGAAAAAAAATCAAGCGAAATGCTCTCGCATGTCATAGACATCGACTGGATTGTGGTTGGATCAGAACTGGAGGCGTTGATCCTCGAGATGAATCTGATCAAACGCCACCGTCCGAAATACAATGTGCATCTAAAGGATGATAAACGATACCCATACATCAAAGTACATTGGGCAGATCCTTTCCCTAAGGTAACGGTAACTCGACGGGTGAAAGATGATGGCAATCGCTATTTCGGACCATACACCAGCGCGTGGGCAGTACACCAAACGCTGGATGTTTTGCGTAAGATCTTTCCCTTTCTGACATGCGATCGGGTGATAACAGGTGAGGATACCCGTGCTTGCTTGTACTACGACATTAAACTATGCCTTGCACCTTGCATTGGAGCGATAGATCAGGCGAACTACAGAGCCATGATCAATGATCTGGGTCGCTTTCTACGAGGTCAAACCGAACCGATTGTCGGGAGGTTGAAAGAAGAAATGGAACGCGCTTCGGAGGCGTTGGATTACGAAAAAGCGGCTACGTTGCGTGATCAATTGATCGCTATTGAGAAGGTGGTCGAAGGCCAGAAGGTCATCACACAAGACAAGATGGATACTGATGTAATTGCATTTGCACGAGATGAGAAAGATGCATGTGTTCAGGTTTTTTTCATCCGCGGAGGCAAATTAATCGGTCGGGAATATTTCGTGTTAGCGGGTACTCGTCAAGCCGAAGACAACGAATTGGTGGAGGCATTCGTCAAGCAGTTCTACACTGAAGCGGCACATATCCCGCGGCGTGTGATATTGCCAACAGAGATTGAAGAAGCGCGCATCATCGAGACATGGCTGCAATCTCGACAGAATGGCCCGAAAGTTAAATTGTTGGTCCCTCGCAGAGGGGTGAAGAAGGATCTTATTCGCTTAGCAACCGAGAACGCTGTGGAAACACTCACTTCGCTCCGAGCTCAATGGGAAGCCGATCGCAGCAAACACGTCCAAGCTTTAGCGGAACTTCAGGAAGCGCTTGAGCTTCCGGCCCCCCCGAACCGAATTGAATGCTACGATATTTCAAATCTCCAGGGAACAGCGGCAGCAGGAGCGATGGTGGTTTTCTCGCAAGGTGCACCGAATAAAAAGCTCTATCGCCGCTATACGATCAAAACGGTGAGCGGGCAGGATGATTTCGCCAGTATGGAAGAGGTGTTGAATCGACGCTTCCGTCGCTGGCAAAGTTCGAATGAGAAAGCCTGCGAACCAGGTGGGAAGTTAGATCAAGCCTTTGGCTTATTGCCTGACTTGCTCATTGTTGATGGAGGAAAAGGTCAATTAGGGCGGGCAGCCAAGGTCCTTGAGAAGTACGATTTGCTGCATAAGGTGCCATTGGTGGGTTTAGCTAAAGGGCATGAGGAGATTTACCGGCTTGGTGAAACGGATCCGGTGATCTTGCCACGACGATCTGAAGGAATTTACCTCGTGCAGCGGATAAGAGACGAGGCTCACCGATTTGCTCTTCGTCAACATCGAACACAACGTCGTCGTCAAAGTCTTGCCTCACGATTGGACGCCATATCAGGAATCGGCCCAGCTCGGCGCAAAGCACTCATACGTGCCTTCGGTGATTTGGAGGGAATTCGTCAAGCAGCAGTAGAGGAGCTGATCGCGATACCTGGAGTGACCAGGGATCTTGCAGAGCGGGTGAAAACAGAACTCTAGATGGAGCAGGGAATGCAGGTTGTTTGGATCGTTGACGACGATGATGAGATGAGCCACGCGGTTAAGCTCATGCTGCAATTGCTCGAGTTCTCAGTAAAGATCTTTCGAGATGCAAGGAGCACCGCGCGTCAATTAATGAGTGGAGATCGCCCAGATGCGATACTGCTCGACATCAACATGCCCGAGGTAAGCGGGATCGACCTCCTTGAGTTTCTTCGTATGCGAAGCGAATTGAAGGAAATTCCAGTTGTTATGCTTTCGTCGGAAACAACGGATATTCAAGTAGATGAGGCGATGGAGCTCGGAGCAAACGGCTTCGTATTTAAACCAGTGACGATCGATGAGCTGGAAGAAGCCCTCAAACGGGCGATGGGGAGTGGGTAACCGGTCTTAACGGAGAGGAATCAGTCTTTCGTTAGTATTATCATGCCCAAATGGATACATTAGTATAAAGACAGTTTGTAGAATGTCTAAAGATATGGATATTGAGTAACCATTTATATTAGTTCACTCACAATGACTTAGGGGGATCGCAATGAAGTCGCATCCACAGCGTAGTTCTCTTCGATTGCAGCATTATGATTATTCACAATCCGGTGCATATTTTGTCACGATCTGTACGTAAAAGAAGGAACCAATCTTCGGTCAAATCGTTGAGGATGAAACAATACTATATGAAGCAGGAGAAATTGTGCATTCCACATGGGAATCCATTCCGATACGCTATCCGTGTATTCAAACAGCCGCATTCGTAGTGATACCGAATCACATTCATGGGATCATTCCGATCTTTAGGGATGAGGTAAGGGCAATTCATGAATTACCCCTAGATCAATTTAGGATTCGACAAAAAAAGATGTTGTTACCAAGGTAATCGGCTTCCTGAAGACGTATTCTTCGAAACAGATTGATTTAATACGTGGTACAAAAGGAAAGCGGGTCTGGCAGCGGAATTACTACGAGCATGTAATCAGGAATGAACCTGATTTATCCAATCTCAGGCAATATACATTGAACAATCCAACTCTTTGGCTAAAAGATCCTGAGTATCCACTAAACATATAAGCCACTAAATTACTTTCTCATCTAACTATCCCTAGCTGAATATTTCATATAGTGATATCGCGTTAGAGTCCACTTCTCTTAGGGCACAAAATCTCCCCCCTTCATCAAGTACCATAGAAATAATCCTTACTCACCATCCACCTCGATAACCCCGGCTCCTTCTGCCGCGTGACAGATCCAAACAGTGGCGTCCTTCCCAACCCGCTTCTTATATGATGTCGCAAGTTTTTGAGCGAACGATGTAGCATGCACTTGTTCGACCAGGTTAACGGTACAACCACCGAAGCCGGCACCTGTAAGTCGTGATCCGTAGCATCCAGTTAGGCTGGTCGCAATCTCAATGAGAGCATCCAACTCAGGACAGCTTACCTCATACAAATCGCGTAAACTGGCGTTTCCCTCGATCATCAAGGTCCCAAAACTTGAGATATCGCCTACTTGAAGTTTCTCAATGCCTTTCAATGTACGGGCGCATTCACGGACGACATGCTCTGCGCGTCGTCGAATAACAGGTGGCAGGAGATGTTGGTGGGTCTCGAAGTCTTGGACCTCGACGTCACGAAGAGCAATTATGTTGGGCAGATGCTCAGAGAGGATGCGAACCGCTTTTTCGCACGCCGCGCGTCGTTCGTTGTAAGCGGAATCACCCAAACTGCGCCGAACATTCGTGTCAGCAATGACCAGTGCCGTATTATCCGGAAGCGGAACTNNACTTTGGCACAACCGAGCTAGACGCATACGATCAACCTGCCATCCCGTGATAGATTCCCAGGTGATTGCGAATACAACCTCAACGGCGGCCGAGGATGAAAGACCGGCTTCGACAGGGACCGTGGACGTAAGTACGGCATCAAAACCTGAGAGGTTCAGGTCATGTCGTTGAAGCGACCATGCTACTCCAGCTGGGTAGTGAGCCCATTTGGGAAGGGGTCGACTTTGTATATCGAGCTTCTCATCCAAATGTTGGAGGTTGAACGATACCGTCTCATCTAGGTCGAGGGCATGGATCGTTATTATGTCCGTAGAGGTGGGGCATGCAGCGAGCCAAGCATAGCGATCGATTGCAACTGGCAGAACCCATCCATCATTGTAGTCAGTGTGCCCGCCAAGTAGATTTACCCTCCCAGGGGCATAAGAGATGATCGTCGGAGGGCGGCGATAGATCTTTGTAAAGTTTGAGATCAAGTGTGTAGGTGGGATCATAATTCTGAATCTAGTAGCATGGGAGGAGGATCGAGGAGAATCCCCAAACGGACCGCAGCAGAGCACAATCTAGGGAGGTCCTTTTCCTGAACGATCACAGTTGTCGGACCGAGGACCTCCCCCAGGTAACGAGCGGTGGTCCGATCCTCCTGCAACTCAGGCAAAACACCGGGATCACACAATTTTAAGATCATTTCCCGTCGGAATTGTCCCTCTGATCCGCGTTTCTCCCATCGTTCGAGAGCTCTTCTCACCGATGTCGGTGTTGGCTCGTCCCCCGCGGACTCAAGGATGGCAAACACATGGCTTAGCTCGAGGCCTTGGTCGAAGGCCATCTTGAGGCTCGTGGGAGTCAGGCGATAAGCGTAATTGGTATCGTCAATAGGTTCCCAAGAGGTGAAACGCGCGATCTGATAACGTGAAGCGCGTCGAGCGCGACGGGGAACGACGATCCTGCCATCTGAATGGATGGATGCGGATGCGGTGCTCTCCTTGATCGTTAAAGGGGCTTCCGGATCGGAGAGTACTGCAGTAGCTGGCGTGAGACGGAAAGCGGTGATCTGTCCATCATGGCTCGTCCTTCCCAGATCAGCGACCCCTAACCAGTGCATGGGGCCCGTGATCATATATTGCAGCATAGCGCCTTCGACAGCATACCAGTATTCGAATCCGCGCAGGAAGGTCCCATTTCTGACGTCGCGTAAATACCATGAATCAAAATCCCCGGCCGGACGTTGAAATCCGGGTTGGAGATCTCGGATAGTTGCGATGAAGTTCTTCAAGTCCCACCATGTGCCTAACGGGATTTGATTGATGTATTCGAGCACAGTTCTACGGGAGGCGAGAGGATCGTTAGGCCACACCTCGCTTGTGGAAGTTAAGTGAGGGACATGTGCGAGATCATTCCAGGTGGATGACCACTTCCATGCTAGGATTAACCTGCGCAGAGCTTCCGTTCGTGGTGCATCGAGGTACAAGCGTACCGATTGGGGGTCAGGGTATATAGAAGGTTCAATCAGAATCCCCTCATCACACAGTAAGGTTAAAAGAAGGCTCAGGCTATCGGGTTGGTGAAGGAAAGGGGACACACCCTCACGCTGAGTTTGGGTCATACCGCTGTCATCGCCTGGATGACGGCGTAAAGCGGCGAGGAGAGTTGTCGTATCGTCCACGGCAACTGAAGTCGCTGGTTTTGATATGGGAAGGGGATCAATCGGCTCTCCCGGTGGTCCTGCGTGGGGTGAGGCAGGTATTGGCAGCAGGGCTGCCAAATCCGACGGTATGAAAGCGAATTCGTGTGGTCCGGAAGGTGTATCGGTGAAAGCGCGTGCGATCAAGCCACGATACCAGAGAGCCTCTACAGGCGAGGCGGTATCGCGCCACGGCTTCTCACGATCGCGACGACCTGGTCCCATTTCTCGAAGAGGGCCAAAGCGACGGACGAAGTCGGTTAGAGGCGCCCGTCCACCCATGTTAAGTAAATAATCGAGCGCTTCACGGATGGGCGGAGGCAGGCTTTCGGTGATCTCTGCCACTAAGGTTGGATCAAGCATCGTTCCCGCCATGGCCACCGCAACCTGTCGTACAGAACCTTGCGGGGGGTCAATTCCCCAAAGTTCTGCTAGGATCCGCAAGTGCCCCGGATCGTAATCCTGGAGTGTGTGAAGGAGTGATCGCATGGGCTTCTTTTCGCTTCTTGTGCGATCGTGGTGAGTTAAGCAGACAGGTCGATTCTCAATGCTGGAGATTACACGATCACATTTAATTCACTGGGGAGGATCTTGACATGGATCTCCTGCACATCGGAGCTAAAACCGGCGAAGACCTCACCATCAGTGTGAATAGTGATCGGTCGTTCAGATGTTAATCGGAGCTCACGAAACTGGCCCAAACGGACCTGTTTGAATCGACCATGGGTGCCTCGCATCACCTCGGGAACTAAACGCAGCATCATAGGGCGGGAAACAGATTCGACCATAGCGTAGTTTAGCACACCGTCGTCCGGTAATGCGCCGGGTGCTACGAAGAAACCACCTCCTTCGCGTGGACCATTACACAGGACGAGCATGAGCACATTCTGCTCGATGTTCTCCTCGTCGGTGAGGATTCTCATAAACGGCGCATCATGATTACGCAGGATGGTCAAGATCACGGCCCATAAGTACATCATAAAACCCTGGAGGCGAGTGATCTGGCGTGAGTGGATTGTGGCTGAAGCGTCAAAACCGATGCCGAGTGTGTTATCCCAATACTCTGTCCGTCCGCTGGCATCAGATATTTGAGCAATATCGACGTTTTTTACCTCACCTTGAAACACACGCTCCATTGCTACATCAACATCTTGTTGTACGCCCACATTGGAGCTGAAATCATTGCCCGAACCTAGAGGAACGGCGGCAAGAGCTGGTCTATGCTCAGCCGGGACTCGCATCAGACCGTTCACGATCTCGTGAACGGTGCCATCGCCTCCTAATGCAGCGACGACATCGTATCCTTCCAATGCTGCCTGTTCTGCAAGTTCGGTTGCGTGGGTTGGGTATTCGCTTGAAGCCCAGGATGCGCCTCCATAATGTTCGATGATCGCCTGCAAAGACGAAGCGATGTGCCAAGCACGGCCACGGTCTGCGTGAGGATTGAAGATTAATTTCACTCGGCGGTTCATGACATAGTTTCCTTGTAGGATCGGGTATGTCTCATGGAGGATCTCCTTGGTATTTCTGGTATGCGTATCTGGTGATTATAGAATAATCCAATTATCATCAGAGACGTAGGTTTTCCCTAGTACTTTTTTTAAGCGTAACGTTCGTTGACTTACGTTCAATGGCTGTTTAAATTGATGGTAGACTGAGTCCCAGGGCACCGAAGGACTGCTTGTCATCATCGGCCGTGGCTAGCTCCGGCCAACCGACCTGAACCCCTTGTAAGAAGAGGTCAGGAAAAAGATAGCGCCGACTGGTCGGAGAAGCGCCCTTCCGTTACGGTTGAACGATGAGAGACACACCGGCAAGAGCGGCAGTGCCGGCCGTCCGGAGGATGGCAGGGGGCTCATCCTTTTTCCCCATTTCACCATCTGTTTTTAGATTTGAATCCTCACGTCTAAAGAAGCTTACACCCTCGCATTCGTTTCTTTATAGAAGAATGTGAGGTCGATGCTCTCCTTGTTTTTGTTTAGTTCGGATGCAAAGGTGGATAATGAATTTTACCTTCAATGCTTCTAACACCAAGCTGCGTTGGGAGTTGTAGGACCACGGAACTTAATCGACGTTCATCGATGCGTAATCCGTCTCCATTGGCGGGGATTCTGGAACCCTGAGTTTCATCCACGCGGGGATGATCGCAAGGCTGCCCACGACAACCGTGATTAAAAAGGTTGCCTTGGGGTTAAGCGCATTCCAGATCAAGCTTCCAATCCAGGGAAAGGGCAAGACGATCAGGCTTATACTTGTGACGAGAAAAGCATAAGTGAGACCTCGAAGCCGTGATGGTACGCTTTTAGCGACCAGAGAGTTTAGTGCAGGATTCATCACCGCACCACCAAATCCCAGCAATATCCAGGAGAAGGTGAATCCCCAGAAATTGCTGGCTAAAGCGAATACGAGACGCGAGACGATCAGCAGGATGAGGCCGCTAACGACGGCAAGGCGTTCGCTGGTTTTGTCCACCAACCAACCAGCGAGTGGGCTAGCCACGACCCACGCAAAGCCATGGATACCATCCATTAAACCTATAGATTGCTTGCTTAAGCCGGCGATGTCGCTCAAATAGACGGGCATTAAATCGAATGACAACCTAGAAGCGATATCGTAGATACCATCTGTGATCAACAACCAGGTGATGAGTCCTCCAGAAAGTATGAGAATGAGAATCTCACTTAAGGAATTTCGAAGGGCGACTAAACTGGGCTTCTCGATTGGTGCTGAGGCTGGTTTATCAATAGTGAGAGTTAAAGAAAGAAAGATGATCGTAGCCACACCGAAGGACATGATCGCCGCGATAAACATCCAACGGTATCCAAGGTTTTGCGCCAGCAGACCTCCATAAAGTGGTCCGATGATCCACGCTATGTTGCGAACGGTCTCAGCGATGCCAAAGACGCGACCAAGTCTCTCTTCATCCGTGTTGTCCGCGATGTAAGCTCGATAGGAAGGGTATATCAACGCACCCGCAATCGAGAGCAGTGCAGGCCCCAACAAAGCAACCTGCCATGAAGGAGCTATCGCATAAGGGATATAAGCGAATGTTCCAGCAAGACTACCCAGCCAGAGCGCTCTCAACCGTCCAATGGTGTCCGAGAGCCACCCTCCAATGATGCGTAAAATGAAGGGAAAAACCAATGAGATTGTGAAAAATAAACCAATCTGACGGATATCAGCACCAAGTTCGCGCAAAAAGATGGGCACCTGTACCATGGTCATTGTGCGCGAGCCTTCGACGAACGCGATACCTGCGAGGAATAGTGCGAGAGGTAAGGGGATCAGTGGCCGTTTTGACGTTTCCTGCATCGGAGCTTTAAACAGTTCCTATACGCATGAGATATTCATTTTCAGTCAGAAACCTGGGCCACAGAGGCTTGATCGGGTCACAAAGACTGCCCAACGTGAGCAGCTATTGTCCCACCAATGTGATTCGGTTGCAAGCGGAAAGTGTCTTCGCGTGTGGTTTTCCATCGGTTACATTCTTCTGATGGAACAATCTTGGAATTTGGCAAAGTCTGATTCTTCAGTAAAGTTCTGCATTTGGACGCCAGCAGAGAATGAGCATGCCAAACTGAGTCCCGATATTTTGCTTCTGCCTCATCCTATGCCTCTCGGTGACCCTTCGACAGGCTCACGAAATTGTTCAGGACTAGGCTTGTCAAAGGAGATGCTATCAGAGTTTGATCACTCCAAAATATTTTGGTTCGTGGATCCTACCTAATGGACAACGAATACGAGCAGATGTTGAGGGAGTAGAAAAAACCGATGATTAAGGAAGGGATCGACATTGGCCTGATCCTGTCCTCTTATATTAAGTATGGGGTCGGCTTTCTGTATGCTTACTAATTTTTCATTCTGTCCCCAGTCTAATTTCCTTGCATCCCGTGCAAGTGTTCCAGACTCAAACACTCAGGTTTAGTAATTGCTGTAACGCTGCGATGGTTTGCTCTACACTTCGGAAGAGGATGGTCTGCATGCCTACCTCGCGTGCTGCACGGACATTGGTGTCAAAGTCATCGATGAACACTGATTCTCGGGGGGTTACATTAAGACCATCGAGAGCCATGTGAAAGATCCTCGGATCAGGTTTTACAACGCCGACCTCAGCGGAGATCACAATATGATCGAAGGCATCGGCTATTCGCCATTCGTTTTCAAGCCAATATCGAACCTCTGACCAACCGTTCGAAATCATGCCCGTCAGATATGTGGGCTGTAAACTTCGAATGAAGGCAACCAGTTCCTCATCTACTTTGTCACCATCAAAAAAGTCGCGCTGAAGAAAATTGCGATCGCTCTCAGGCAAGCCTAAGTGATTGAGGACCCAGGTCCAAACATCATCTGCACTGGCATGTCCTAATGCAGCTTGTTTTCCCATCTCACCGCTGAACACGATACGTTCAAGTTCGTGGGGCCGGAGCCCGATTTGCTTTTCCCAGCGGGTCCGTCCGGTCCAATCTTGGGTGCGAACGATCACACCACCCATGTCCCACAAAACAGCCCTGATGTTCTTTTTTTCGTTCATGATGTATGCACCAATCCCCGTCTTGCGATAAATCATTGAGGTTTTCAATAAATGCATAGACCTATGTCGAGGGGAAATTATCCTTCAAACCAAAAATAGTGGTTCAACAACCCAATTCATCCGTGGCTCCGCTCGATACCGGTAACTGTTTGTAGCACACCCCCTGTCCGAAGAGGCTGTTCAGTTACGAAAGCACTGAAAGGCAGATCGTTGATCTTGAGCGACTTCGCGGAGACGGAACTGATGTTAGCTATCGATCGCCTGGGTGATCATTTCCCTTCCAGGTCTTAGTTCAAGCTCATAGGTAGAATACTGTCTTTCGACCCGCATCCCTGCTTTCTCATACAATCGGGTTGCACCGGTGAGATTTTCAGCGTCAACGCCAAGACCGGCTTGTAGTTTACCTCGCCGATGGAACTTCTCAAAGGCGTGCAAGAGGAGGGCCAATCCCAAACCACGTCCTCGCCATGGTCGCCGGATTCCAAGGACACTCACCCATCCCATCTCAGGATCTGAATCGTCTTGCGGTCTGCAACGCAGCAAGCCAGCGATCTCATCTCCGTCCATTGCAAGTGTCCAGAGGGTGGGATCGAAATCCTCCCGTCCTGTAGCGTGGTGTAGCCACCGTTCGAAGCCGCTTTCAAAGGGCTCTTGGATAAACCCCCAGTGATCCTGGAAAATGTCATCCTCAACTCGGTAAACAATTTCTGCATCCTGAGGGTGATTGTAGCCACGGAGGGTGATCCCTTGAGGCCACTTAGGCGTAGCAGGGGGAGTGGGGAGATCGATTATCATCCGCCAGCTGTGACGGACGGGTTTCATGTCGAAACTATCGAATAGCGCCTTTGTAGGCTCATGCGTGCTGAGCGTATACGTCATCATCGATACACGAACATCCTCTGGGACTCTGGAGATGACATCGCGAGCACGTTTTCGAGCCCAGGCCATCATCGCAGTACCGATGCCTCTCCGTCCCCATTTGGGGTGAACTTGACCCCAAACCGATGGATGGACTGGGGGTTCGGAGAGGTCCCAGAAATCGATGTACCCGATCGGTTCTCCCTCAGGCGATAGGACAATTCTGGTGCTCTTTTCCATGTCAAAACCGGGGGTCTGCCAAAAAACACGAAATTCATCCTCATTAAACTCACGTACGCCGATGGTTGACAATGAGCAAAGGTTGAGTAGTTCTATAGTGGGTGACAAATCATCCATCGTTGCTGGTCGGATAGTGAAACCCTCTTCAGATAGTCTTTCAAATTCTTTAGATGACATCATGTTTAGCCTATTCGCATATGAAGCTCATATATCGAATATCATCACGCCAGGCATCGCTCGACGTATTATACGAGCGGTTTACGGTATTCAGTATAGCGTTTTACAACATGAAAGCCGACACTCTCATATAATCTCAAGGCTCCACTAGGATTCTCAGCGTCTACACCGAGAGCCGCTTCGGTCATTCCAAGGTGTCTGAGATAACTGAGATTTTGCGTCAGGAGTGCTCGAGCTAAACCGCGCTTCCGCCATGGGCGCCGTACACAGATATTCTCTGTGTAACCACGTTTACGCTTGTACTCTTCGTTTTCCTCTTCGTTGATGATGTTTTGGACCATGCCAGCCACTTGATCCCCATCCCATGCCACCTTCCAGTGCTCAGGCTTGAACTGTGGGTATTTCATCCATTGTTCAAGCTCCTCTTTCGTCTCATCTCGATGACCCCAATGATCTCGAAAGGCCTCATTCATAGCGTCGAAGATTAACCAGAGGTGATCATCTTCGACTGGGCGAACTTCCAGCCCGCCGGGCATAGGAGCTTCGAGGATCGGCTCTCTTAGATCACGGACCATGTCAAAGTAATAGCGTACCGGTTTGTATTCCTCACTCTCGAGTAATTTTGTGGTTCCAGCTTCGGTATCAGTCGCCCAGGACTGAAAGAATTTCGGTCCTTCGTCGGGATGATCAGCAGCGATCTCACGCAGGCGTTTTTCTGCGTGGTGGAGCATCGCGCGCCCAATCCCGCGACGTCGCCACTTCGGAAGCATAAAACCGAAGAGTGCATAGGTTCGAGTTCCATCATCCAACTTGTTCCAGAAAACACGATTGTATCCAATCAACTCACCTTCGATTTCAGCGATGAGGATGTCTTGGTATGGGTCACAATTGTGCAGGTATTCGTAAGCACGCTTGAAGTCCTCGAGCGAATCCGTTCGTTCAATCCCGTCAACGTCTTTACTCCCTTCGATCACGGCTAGCATGGAAGCGTAATCAGCCTCTCCTTGGAATTTCCGAAAGGTCAAGCCCGATATGCTGGGCGCATCGGGGAGTATCAAATCGCTTGTTCGACTCATCGTCGGTATGGTCATTTTGAACCTTTCTGTTGATTTTATCCTTTGATAGGAGCCTCTTGCGTCGTAAATACTTGGTCGTTCTTTGAAAGCTTGAACTTAAACCAAGCAGGGATTGTCGTCACGAAAGCCACAATTGCGGTGAGGGTGAAAGGAACTCGTGGGCTGAAGCGTTCCCATAGTTGACCCCCAATAGCAGGCGCGGGCAGCGAGAAGAGTCCCAAGCTGGAGTGCAGGAAGCCAAAGGCGGTGCCGCGAAGCTTTTCGGGTACAGCTTTGCTGGTTAAGGATTGGTACGCTGGCCACATCAATCCTTCACCGACTCCGAATACCGCCCAAGCGATGGCGAAACCCATAATATTGTTCACTTGGAGAATGACAATCATCGCAGCTGATTCGAGCAGGAATCCAAGCACGATCCCTACCCGTTCGCTCGTTTTGTCCGCCAGCCATCCACCTGGGACGGTGGTGATCATGTTGAAGATGCCAAATACGGCGTCCAACAAACCGATCTGCTGGATGGTCAAACCACCTACACCTTCAAGGTAGAGGGGCATGAGCGTGAAGGACATCGAGAACGCGACATCACGGACACCGTCGGTGATCAGAATCCATGTCACAACTCCACCAGCCAAAGCCAAGGCTGCCACCCCGCTTAATTTTGTGCGTAAGCTGAATATCGATAGTTTCTCTGGCTCGGCTTCTCGGCCGCGCGCCGCGACGCGCGACATGCCTATTCGGATAATCGTAGCGATCGTATAAAGAGCACCGGAACAGATCAGCATGAATTTGAAACCATATTCTCCAGCAAGCCATCCCCCTAAGGGTGGGCCAATCACAACCGTCAGCATGAATATGGTATCGGTTATTCCGAAGACGCGTGCGCGGGTCTCCTCCGTTGACTGCTCAGCGATAAAGGCGCTGAAGCTGGGACCGACCAACGAGCGTGTCATCGCACCCAATCCTTCACCGACTAATATCCACTGCCAGGTTGGGGCAAGGATCAATCCGATGTATGAGAAGACGCCAGCGATGCTTCCCAATGCAATGCTCCGAAGCCTGCCGACGGTATCGGAAATCCAACCTCCCAGAATTTGCAGGGCAAGGGGGATGATTCTTGCGAGGGTGAAGAACAACCCCACTTGGACCACACTCGCGTTCAGTTCCTTCAAATAAAGTGGTAGCAGAACACCGTACATGTTGCCAGCTATGTTGGCTAAAACCATGGCAAACATGAACAGTTTCACCGTATTATTGAGCAGTGGTTGTTTCTTCTTCGCTAGGTCATCGGATTTCATTGTGTTCGATTCCATGTAGTCAATCTTTTCTAATCGACGTTAGATCTCAATCCGCAGGAACCTAGAATCTGGGCATTTAACCATTGCGGTGCAGCTTCCCTACCCTCTTTGCATAACGTTCGGCTAATCCGAAGACCCAGAGACCGACAGGGATCATGAATATCCCCGCGATCAAGCTTGGTCTCACGAATGTCCATAATTGAACGGTCGGAAGACCATCGAGCAAGGCGCTACGAGTGCCATCCAGCACGTAAGTGGCCGGGCTTACTATTGCGATTTTCTGTAGCAATTTGGGAAGCACCTCCACGGGATAATACACTCCAGAGACCAGTAGGAGTATGGCGATGATCACGTGGGTCATCTGTGCACCCCGCTCAGGGAACAGCAACGGCAGGATCGAGCCCACGATACCAACCCCGATGAAAGATAAACTCCCGGAGAGCATGACTAAGATCGCTCCGAGCAGGTTGGCGTTCGAGAGATCAATCTCGAACAGCTTCACCGTCACCGCCAAGATGATTCCAGTGAAGATCATGCTGTATGCCACTGCAAAGGCTGTCTGACCTGCCATATGGGTCAGGCGGTGGATAGGCGCCATGAGGGTATATTCGATCGTCCCTTCCCAGCGCTCGAGCGCGATCACGTCGGTGATCCAATAGAAGATCAGAGAAAGGTAGCGCCAGACAAGTGTCCCCACGACTAAGTAGAGCACCAGTTGACGGCCATCGATCGCATGACCACCAATTTTTTCCATTCCGAGTCCTATGTAGCTTACGGACAGGCTATTGGCGATGGAGTAAGCGAGCCAAACTAGCTCCCAAGACCAGTAGCGTTTCACCAGGTAAGCATTTCGCTCGATAAAGGCATATGAAGCACGAAGTTGTTGTGTCGCTGAAGTAATCATTCCTACCTCATCTTTCCATCCGATGGATCCTTACTGAAAATTGCAGGTCATTTGCTTTACACATTTGTTTCCTCATTCACGAGTTTCTTCCCAGTCAACTCGAGGAAGACATCTTCAAGAGAGGGGGTATTCCCGTTCTGGGAGGGCACAAGGGTACGTAACTTCTCTGGAGTATCCAGCGCTACTACTCTCCCAAGATCCATGATGGCGATACGGTCACAGAGTGTGTCGGCCTCGACCATGTCATGTGTGGTGAGTAGAATCGTGGTGCCATCCTGATCACGCAACTCGCGCACCAATGATTGGACTTCACGTTTAGAGCGAGGATCAAGTCCAGTTGTCGGCTCGTCTAACAGAAGCACGGCAGGGCGTGTGAGTAAGGCGCGAGCGATGGCGACCTTTTGTTGCATTCCCCGTGACATCTCCTCTACCGGTTTATCCACCGAGCTCTGTTCTAATCCAAGACGGTCTAGGATCGCTCGGATTTGAAGACGAGCTTGACGGTTGTTGAGACCGTACAATCGAGCGCCGTAGCTCAAATTCTCCATCGGTGAGAGTTTCTTGAAGAATGACGCCTCTACGGATACGCGGTTAATAAGCCGTTGGACAGCCATTGGGTCACGCACCACGTCATGGTCGAAAACTGTAATCGACCCACCATCGGGTAGAAGAAGCGTAGCGATCAGTCGTACCAGGGTCGACTTTCCTGAACCATTAGGTCCGAGCACGCCGAAGATCTCACGCTTCCTCACATCGAAAGAAACGTTATCGACCGCCACGACCTGTCTTGATGTCTCGTGTCCGTTTCGTGGTTTCCATGGGAAGCCGTTTTGTTTATGAAAAACCTTATATGCGTCTTGTACATGAATGGCGATCTCATCCATCGTATTCTCCAAAAACATCGGCCGCGGTAACCCCGCGGCCGAATAAGTGTCAAAATAAAAACCGCGGGCGCTGGAGGGCGCCCGCAATTGAGTCAACTAAAAAGTGTTATCTTCTGGCAGTAGGCGCGCTCCGCGAAGGAATGTCGGCAACCGAACCATTCACGATTCGGATGCGAATTGCCCATTTAAGATTTTTGGTAAAGTTGGGCATGCGTCGCGCCACCTTTCTTCAGGATACCTGGATAGTCTACAACGGAATTATGGGTCAGTCAACCCTGTTGTTGACTTTCCCCTAGGTGTCCGGGGCTCTACGGCTTTGCATAAATAGGGGCCGCTTCTCACGGCGCGTCCTATAACCCTATCTGGTCAAAATAGCGCTGGCACGTTCGATGGAATCAGGGCTCCCGATGATTCCTAGGCGATCACCCAATCTAATCACAAAATCACCGTGGGGAACGGTGATGGTCTCACCACGGTGAAGACTTAGGATGAGAGCGTTTCCTGGGAGGTACAATCGGCGAAGCGGTACGCCGTCAAGCTGTTGGTTGGTCAGAGTTGCTTCGTAAACCTCTACATCTTCAGCCTGATGGATGAGAACATCGAATGCGCTAGGATAACGAATGGCTCCTTCGAGAGCCATGGCCGTCGCCATTGCTGGTTGGACAATCTTCACGTTGAGAGCTTGTAGGCGTGGGATTAATTCCACGTCATTGATACGTGAAACGATTAGTGGAATGTTGAATCGCTCCCTGGCAAGCGTACATACGGACAAGGTTTCATGCGGACTGCTCGTCAAATCGACCAGCACCCGGGCGAATTCAGCTCCAGCTTCGAGTAATGCTTCTGCGTAATGTGAGACCCCTGTGACCAAATTCAATTGTTTCTCTTTAAACACCTCTAATCGGCTTTCGTCTGGGCATAATACAGCTATTTCCTCCCCACTGGCAATCAATCTGTCAGCCAAGAATTCCGTCAATTGGTCCTTACCGATGAGTATCACACCTCTGCGACGTGTTTCAACACCTCGCAAGTAAAGTCGCTGGAAGATCACAGGACCGATGGTGCAGGAAACAACAGCTAAGAGGACCACCGCCGAGTTTACTGCCTCTGAGATCGCGCCTATTTCCAATGCAATGGCTGAAGCGGCGATGATGAGTGAAAGGCGGGAGGAGAGAAGAATTCCACCAGCGAAGGTTTCACGCCAAGAGAAATTTAGACGAAAGAGAAGTCCGGGGATCATCTTCACTGCAAAGGCGATGGTGATCAAAATGGGAACCAGCAAAAGGGCTTGTGATGATTCCACGAGCACACGCAGGTTGAAATTAACCCCCACCATAATGAAGAAAATGGGGATGAAGAAGCCGTAACCTATAGCGTCAAGTTTCTCACGTGAGCTGTCATCATATGGGTCAGTGATCAGGCCGGCGATCGCCCCAGCTAAGAATGCTCCGAGGATTAATTCAACCCCGAGGGCTTCCGCGAGAACGACCCACGCGACCATCAAAGCAAAGGCTCCCCGAATACGGATTTGAGCCGTGGCGCTGGAGAGTTCGTTCAACAATCTACGCAAGACAGGAACGGCGGCGAAGCGATGTACCAAACGGGCGGCCATTACAAAGATAAGTAATAAGGCAAGCACCAGTAGGAGATCAAGCGTCAGACCAATACTGCGTATGGCAATAACCATAGTAAAGATCACCAGGCTCGCAAAGTCGGCTACCGATGAGGTTACTAATAGGTGTTGTCCATAAAGCGAACCGAGCAACTGTTGCTCCTTAAGCACAGGCACAACCACACCTAATGAGGTGGTGCTTAAGATTAGGCCGACAATGAACGGGTTTTGCGCAATGCCAAGCATTGATAATCCCAAACCACCGAATAATGCTAGAACCAAAGTTCCCACGAAGATCAATAGAGCTAATGGCAGCGGTTGAGAAAACGATCGTTGCTCGGTGTCTCGATTTTGGGACATGAGAATGTTGAAATCAATTTCTAAGCCAGAGAGGAACATCAAATATGCGAAACCAAACTCGGCCAGAAAAGTCAGCGTTTGTGAAGGTTCTACTAAGTTGAAACCACTTTTGCCTATGATAATCCCGGCGATGATTTCACCGACCACGATGGGAAGTTGAATTCTGCGAAAGCGACTCGCAAGCACTGGCACGATCAAAGCCAGACCCGTGATCAGCAAGAGTGCTACGAAGGGGTTATGTTCCATTGCACGGTCTCCGATATGTAATCCTGTATAAACAAGTAACTCAAGTGTACCAGGAATGTCCCATCCGGTCTGATGGCAGAGCGTTTTGAGAAAACGTGTTTATTGGATTAGAAGCAGGATAGGCTGTTCCAACTGGAGAATACGAAGGCTAGCCAACGGCCCGGATGAAATCAGCTAACAAACCATACGCTGTCGTGTGAGGCCCAGGATTGGTTTCGGTGATAGTTAAATCACCAAGTACATCGCTTACAAAAGTCACCGCGGAAGACGTACCCATAACATTGAAAAGAGAATCATTGGGATCGACCTTTTCGGGTCCAACATAGGCCTTCACCTCAGTGCCAGTACGCCAAGCTTGACAAATTAATTTCCAACGTAAGCCCGCGTCACGCGCCTTGATTACAGCATCGAGAGAAATGTCATCGATTCCCTTCCGCTCGATTCTGTCAGGCGTTAGCGGAATCCCCATCAAAACCGTTACTAGTGCTGCGACTTTAACTGCCGCATCCCAACCCAAAATATCACCACTAGGATCTGTCTCGGCAATACCAATTGATTGGGCGTGAGCCAGTGCTTCGTTGAAGGTTTTCCCCTTTTCCATCAGGGATAGGATAAGATTGGTGGTCGAATTGAGCACACCCCGGAAAGAATGAAGTTTAGCGATCGGCAGGACTTCCTGCCAGAGGGAAAAAATGGGTGCGCCATCCATGACGGTTGACTCATGTAAGAAACGCACGCCGTTCGCCCGAGCTAGATCGTTCAACTTATTAAATGCATGCACGACGGGTCCTTTATTCGCGGTGATGGCATGCATACCCGCCTCGAGCGCGGCCGCTATGTGGTCTATGGCAGGTTGACCCGTTTGGTAATTTACTGGTGTGTTCTCGAATAAGACATCGGCACTACTTGTACGCACAAAAGTTACCCCATCCATATCAGTGTTATTAGGGGAGAGGGGCGCAATCTCTTCTTCTGCCAATGCGCGTGACAATGCTGCTGCGAGATCGATGCCTGTCGGATTGATCACGCTTCCGTGACGCCGGGTGGCAATTCCCACGATACNNATCCTCGTGTTTAGCGAGCAGCAATTGAGCCAGAGCACGACCGACGTTGCCGAATCCTAGGAGCGCTATTTTGATCTTCTTCATAGGTTCTCCTGCAAGGGCGGGAAGGCGATGATGGATCACACCAACGGCCATGGGTATGGCCTGACACCATCGGGTTCGGGAAAAAATCCATTTGTAATCAGTTGTTCTGCACGCATCGCTATAGCTTCGATTTCAGTTTGTGAAAGCAGTCTAGAATAGTCGGCGAGGAGATCCGGATCCGTTGCTAAGCGAAGACGAAACGCGCTTAAATCACTTATGATAGGCTCAGGAATGGACTCGCCTACAAAATCCCATGCGACGGTGCGTAATTTGTAATCTCGATGGAAACAAACGCCGTGATCAATCAACCACAGATGATTGTCTGATCCCAAAAGGATGTGTCCGCTCTTACGATCGGCGTTGTTGATCACAACATCGAAGGCAACCACAGGCCGGAGGCGTTGGCGCTCCTCATCGCTGAACGTGAAATAATGACGCTCCGGATCTACTTCCAGATAGAGCTGGAGTGAGCCGGGACCAGCTGGACCGTCATCCCGTAGCACGGTCGGTGGGACCAAATCCCACCCCAATGCCTTTGAGGTTATATAGGCAGCGACCTCTCGGGCAGCGAGTGAACCGGGCGGAAAATCCCACAAGGGTCGTTCGCCGCGTAAGGGCTTGTATACTGCCAGGAGGGCTTCCTCCTGGATTTCTACTTTGACCAAGAAGGTATAATTCGAGCCCCACATGAACTGACCGGCAACTTGGATCTTGCCGGCATTAAGGATTTGCAGTTGGTGATTTTGTGGGTTTTCATCCATCGTTTTCTGCGTTGGAGAATCCGAGAACAGGTAATGGGTTTCCCCCTTTATCGTGTAAATATTGTCATCAAGTGCGCAGTTCTTTTGGCCAGTTATCTCTTATGACCGTTGCTCTTAGGGCAGAAGTGACCTTCTAGATCTATGGGCTCTCCGCAGTTACCGCAAATAGGACGTCCCCGGCTGGCTACTTCGACACCCCAATGGCACATGGTCAGTAATTGAGAACGTGTACACCAGAAACGGGCAACAGAGGCAATCTGATCATCGTCATCGGAGGTTTCTATTTCACGGGCTACCAGAACCAAGAGATCATCTTCATCATCATACCCGAGGCCCAGGAAACCAACTCGGAAAGCGGGGTCGATTGGTTGTTCGAGAGCCATGTCCTCCTCATTGTATTCGAAGGAAGCCTTCGTGAGGTCAGGAAGCCTCTCGTCTAATTCGGCGAGAAATTCTTCAACTTTAGCGGCCAGCAATTGTACTTGTTGTTTTTCTACGATTAATGTCACGGTTTGAACAGCATCTCGAGCTTGAAGATAAAAAACGCGTTTACCAGGTGGTCCGATCGCACCGGTCGTCAATTTGCTGACAGGTTTAAGGTTGTATTCAGTTTTCGGCATTCCTGGCTCCGAGATTGTCACACGTACATTTAATCGGAGATCACCATACCGTGAAGTATATCACCTCTCAGAGGGTGGATGACTGGCATGGGTATCATTGAGGCGTATCAGTCGAGTGTGTCCTCGGTCGATGCGAAGGATGCTGATAGAGGCTGGTTCAACGGTCAATCGCTGAAACAGGTCCAATGGAAGGCCGAGGTAGTGAGCGAGGGCAAGCTTGATGGTGTCGGAGTGCGAGACACATATGATCCTGCTCTTGGGATGTTTATGTTCTACGCGTAGGTTTTCGAGTTCTGTCACGACCCGCGCTTGAGTCTCGTTGAAAGACTCGCCTTCGGGAAATTTAGCTAAAGATGGGCTGCTTAAAACTATGGGCCACAACTTGCGACGCCTTAAAGCCTTAAGTGTCTGTCCCTGCCATCGACCATAATGGACTTCGCCTAATGCAGGTCGGGGGACGACCTGAAGGCCCAGCCTTTGGGCGATCGGCGTCGCCGTCTCCATCGTCCGTTCAAGCGGGCTGGCGTAAATCGCCTGGAAATGGATTCCTGACAACCTCTCTGCCAGTGCTTCAGCTTGAGCCACACCTCGCTCGTTGAGATGCACACCGGGTTGCCATCCGGCAAGTCTTTTTCCTAAGTAATCGTTTTCGGCATGTCGGATGAGATAAATGATTGTCATTGCCCCTCTTTCATGTCCTTCCAGAACCGCGGCGAGTGTGAAGCTGTTTGATGGTATCGATCTCCCCCTGTGTCAAATCAGGTAATTCCTTACTCTCGGTGATACCCAAGGCTTTCCGTTGAGCTCGACGCCATCGAACGAGTCGATCTTTAACCTGTTCCTCGTAACCTTGATCAGAGGGGTGGTAAAAGGATGTTCCGAGCAAGGCACTCGGAAGGTACTGCTGACCGATGTGATGATCAGGGTGTTCATGTGGGTACTCATAACCCTCCCCGTGTCCTAGAGCGGCTGCATCTCGGTGGCTATCCTGAAGGTGTTGAGGCACATCTACGATCCCTTGTTCTTCGAGTAATTTGTAAGCTTTGAAATACGAGCCTGAGGTGTTGGATTTGGGAGCAGTAGCCAAGTAGAGCGTGGCCTCTACGATCGGGTAAACACCCTCTGGGAGCCCAACGAACTCGAAAGATTGTGCGGCGGCGGATGCGACGACCATCCCCATCGGATCAGCTAGACCGATATCCTCTGAGGCGAGGATTAGCAGGCGGCGTAAGATAAAGCGTGGATCTTCACCGGCGTAGAGCATCTTGGCCAACCAGTAGAGGGCAGCGTCCGGATCGGAGCCACGAACTGACTTGATAAAAGCCGAGATGGTGTCGTAGTGAGCGTCACCATCCTTGTCATAGAGAATGGCCCTACGTTGGATGGATTCCTGGGCTACCTCGAGTGTGATGTGAACTGCACCTTGAGAGTCAGGAGGCGTGCTCTCGACAGCTAGCTCTAGTGCGTTGAGCGCGTTACGTGCATCACCTCCCGCGACTCGCACGAGATGAGCGAGTGCGTCGCTGTCGGTTACTATGGACCGATTCCCAAACCCGCGCTCCTGATCCTGAATTGCGCGCTCAATCACGCGTTCCACCTCAGGATCCTCAAGAGGACGAAGCTGAAATATTCGTGAACGTGATACAAGAGCGCTGATTACCTCGAAATAGGGATTCTCTGTTGTCGCACCGATAAGCGTGATCGTGCCATTCTCAACGTGTGGAAGAAGAGCATCTTGTTGCGCTTTATTCCAACGGTGGACCTCATCGACGAACAGGATCGTTCTCTTCTTGTATAGTTTACGACGTTCTTCTGCTTCCTTGATTACGCGTCGAAGCTCTGGTTTGCCAGCCAACACGGCAGAGATGGTCTCAAAGTGGGATTCGGTGGTATTGGCGATGATCATCGCCAAACTTGTCTTGCCTGTGCCTGGTGGGCCCCAGAGTATGATGGAGGAGAAGAGACGATCGGATTCAATAGCGCGCCGTAATAGACGACCCTCCCCGACGATGTCATCTTGTCCGACGAATTCCTCCAATGTAAGAGGTCTCATTCGGGCGGCAAGAGGGGCTTCCTTCGCCATCCGTTTCTGGTGAGCATGATCGAATAGATCCATAGGCTAGTTTATTTTACCAATGAGTGATGGGTTTGAGGATGAATCCCTCTATAATGGTAGGGTACCAAAGAAGGAAAGAATATTTGCCCTCGCCTCCCTTTTTTACCCAGTATTCTGTTGACCTTTATTAGGGTATCAGTTCTCATAGTTCAACATGGGCTGGGTGAAGGATATCGTCAAAGCTATGACCACGGTTCATCTACTTCAACCGGCTCAAACTTCCTTGGCGAAAGGGTGGGCATCTTTCATTCGTGCAAAGTTGTTAAAATTGCAGAGGATGCAATAATCGAGGTGTTTGTCGATGATTATTAAAAAGTTTATTCAGCAACGGTGTTTTTTCCATTATGTTAGAGTGAAAATGAGTTGCCCGGGTAGCTGGAATGGGATATTTGGATAGGGTCAAGCTTCAATGAAGTGGCGGAAGGACATTTGGATGCAGGTCTTTGATGAGTATGAGAAGACATGGGGGGAGAACTGTCATGCGACCTAGACTCCCCTTGGGAGGATTGAGGAATAAGATCATCGCCTGGTCATTCATCCCTACGGTGATCATCTTAGTTGCAGTAGCCGTAGTCATGCTTTACGCCTACCAGGATGTGACAGAAGATCTTGTTATCGAAAGAGATATGGAGTTAACGCGATTAACCGCTGATAAATTCGTGGCTGAATTAATGAAATATGCAGATATCCTTAGTGCCGAAGCACGCTCACCTTTGATCTATGAAAATGATCCGGATGTGCAGCGTGATGTTCTAAAAGCGGCCAGTAATCGTTTGGCCTCCTTTGATGCTGGAGTTCTTATCCTCGACACATTCGGCATCGTTGTGGCTGCTGAACCAGAACGCAGAGAGATCCTTGGGAAGGATTGGTCCGATCGGAGTTATTATCTCCAGCAGCTTCGATCCCAAATATTAGGTTCGTTTGGCCCAATCATTTCGGATGTTGTGACCGACGGACCGGGTGGGGAAGAAGTCATCGTTATCGGAGTGCCTATTCTAGGTACTCAATCGGAATTTTTGGGCACGCTGGTAGGTATGTTTGGTGTTGATAAGGCTAAACTAAGCGCATTCTATGACGATATCGTTAAACTTCGTCTCGCGGAGAGTGGAAGTGCATTCATCGTGGATGGGAAGGGAAAGGTTATCTACCATTCTGATCCTGGTTACATTGGAGAGGATTTTTCCTCCCAAGATGTCGTTCAGCTTCTCATGGGAGGTGAAGTGGGGGCGGAACGCATTCAAGCCCTGGATGATCAAGAAATTGTTGCTAGCTACGCACCGATACCCAATACCTCATGGGGTCTTATTACGGAGGAGAATTGGGCTTCCTTGATCAGACCCAGTCAAGGCTACAGGCAATTTCTCTTTCTCTTGCTTGCACTCGGGGTTGTCATCCCGGCTCTGGTTGTCGCTTTTGGAGTAAGACGGATCACGCGTCCCATTACTGAGCTCATCGTTGCAGCTCAGAAGGTAGCTGGGGGTGATTTCAGCCAGAGAATTCGGGCGCAAACTGGTGATGAAATTGAGGAGTTGGCTGAACAGTTTGGTCTCATGTCGGCTCAACTCCAGGAATCCTATGCGCAATTGGAGCGGAGAGTAGCCGCTCGAACAGAAGAGCTGACGGCGCTTAACGAGATCGCAACTGTTGTGAGCCAGTCCCTGGACTTGGATGAGATTTTATATAGCGCATTAGATGAGTTCTTACAGGTGATGGAGATCGAAGCTGGGGGAATCTACCTCTTGAATGAAAAGAAAGGGGTATTGAATTTAGTTGCTCAGCGAGGATTTAGCCCCCAGTTTGTATCTGAAGTCGACAACCTAACATTAGGCGAGGGTTTTTCTGGTCGCGTAGCTCAATCCGGTCAACCTTTGGTTGTTATGAACGTCTCCACTGATCCTCGATTGACTAGGAAGGTCGTCCGCGAGGAGGGGCTCCGCTCGATGGCCAGTGTGCCCTTGACCGTCAAAGGGAAAGTGGTAGGAACTCTCTTCGCAATTACACGCGGCGATCGAGAGTTTACTGATCAGGATGTTCAGTTGCTCACCTCAATCGGTCATCAGATCGGTGTGGCCATCGAGAATGCCAACCTGTACAACGCTGCAAAAAAGCGCGCGGAACAATTTCAGGTACTCAGTGAATTGGGGCGTCGACTCACTTCTATCTTGGACATTGACGAGTTGCTTCATCAGGTGGTCCGGCTGATTCAAGATACATTTAAATATGACGTAGTCGAAATTGGCCTGGTTGAGAAGGACGAGTTATTCTTCAAACGTCGGGCGAAAATTCTGACTGATACTCCGTTAGAGAGCTTCCACATCAAAATTGGTGAGCAAGGTATCACCGGTGAGGTAGCCACAACAGGAGAACCGATTCTCGTGCCCGACGTGAGCCAAGACCAGCGCTATGTCAATATTGATGACGACGATACCCGCTCGGAGCTGGCTGTCCCCATTAAAAGTAAGGGTCAAGTTATTGGTGTGCTCAATATACAAAGCCGGGAGCTTGATGCGTTCGACGAGAGTGATTTGGTATTGACACAATCCTTGGCCGATCAGGTGGCTATCGCCATTGAGAACGCTCGACTGTTTAAGGGTGAACAACGTCGTGCGGATCAATTTCGCGTGATCAGTGAAGTAGGAGGACATATCACCTCGATCTTAGATGTGGATAAATTGTTGGAGGAGATGTCTCGCCTAATCCAAGAGGCCTTTGGTTATTACCACGTGGCTTTCGGGTTGATCGAAGAAGATGAGGTTGTCTATAAATCTGGATCCGGAGAAATTTGGGGCATTCCTGGTTTCCAATTTGAACCCGCAAGACTCACGGTTGGTCTGGAGGGGCTCACGGGTTGGGTGGCTGCCACCGGTGAGCCACTTTATGTGCCCGATGTGAGCAAGGATCCGCGCTATGTTGAGATGCGAGATAGTAAGACCCGCNNCGATAAGTGTCAGGGGGAAGGTTCTTGGGGTCCTCGATGTACAGAGTGACCAGTTGACCGCTTTTGATCAATCTGATTTAGCCGTACTCCAGTCTCTGGCCCACCAGGCCGGTGTAGCGATCGAAAATGCAACTCTTTTCCTGGCTGAGCAGAGACGAGCAGAACAATTCCGCCTGATAAGCGAAGTAGGGCAACGTATCATTGCCATCCTAACTGTTGATGAATTGCTAGAACAGATGGCCAGATTGATCAAGGAGACATTCAATTACTATCATGTCGGTTTCGGCTTGATTGAAGGGGATGAGGTGATCTCAAAGGCCGAGATCGGTCCTCTGAGCGAGGCGTATCAATCTCTGCGCCTGAAAGTTGGCCAAGAGGGAATTTGGGGTCAGGTGGCTAAAAGTGGGGAGCCACTATTGATACCCGATGTGAGTAAGGATCCTCAATACTATCCTGTACCGGATACTAAAGTCTGCTCGGAACTATGTGTGCCACTTATATCGAAGGGTGAGATTATTGGTGTATTGGACGCCGAGAGCAACCGCTTGGATGCATTTGACGAAAATGACATTGTGATCCTGCAAACACTAGCAAACCAGGCGGCTGTCGCCATAGAGAACGCTCGTTTGTTTGAGCAAACTCATCAATTGGCTGCCATGGAAGAGCGAAATCGCCTCGCCCGCGATCTCCACGACGCTGTTACACAAACACTTTTCTCATCGAGCCTTCTCGCTGAAGCGTTACCTGTATTATGGGATAAAGATCAAGCCGAGGGTCGAAGACTTCTCAATGAAATTCGCCAATTGTGTCGAGGAGCTCTGGCCGAAATGAGGAATCTGTTGATGGAATTACGACCAGCGGCCCTGGTTGAAGCAAGTTTGGAAGAATTGTTGCATCAACTTAGTGATTCTGTAACCGGGCGGATAGGTGTACCTGTCACGCTGAACATTGAGGGTCTATATGAACTTCCTCCTGACGTTCATACCGCGTTCTATCGCATCGTTCAGGAAGCGTTGAACAATATCGTCAAACACGCTCAGGCCAACCAGATATTTGTGAATTTACACTGTAGTCCCCTTACAGAGAAAGGAGGGCGAAAAGTAGAATTACGTGTGATCGATGATGGGGTTGGATTTGATCCGAATAATGTCCCACTTGAGAGCATGGGTATTGGGATCATGCGCGAACGTGCAAGATCGATTGGTGCTACACTGCATATTGAAAGCGAGATCGGGCGCGGTACGGAGCTCGCTATCAACTGGTTTGAACCTCAAGATCACGACATGGATAATTAATACAAATGTTAAACCAATTTGTGTGGATGGAGTAGGTAACAATGTGTGGAAGTAGAGAGAGTTGTACCCCAATGAAGATTGCATTCTTTGCTCAAATTCTCTTTCTTCTCACATTAAGTGCCTGTGGTCGGGAAACCATGCAGGACAGCGGGGCACCATCAGCTGCACCGACGTTCATGGGGGAATATCGGACAATCGTCGTCGGCCTTTCACAGGCACCATTTTCGGAGGAGGGGGGAGCTTTGGATCCGGGTGACCATCGCGACCGCCAGTCAGAGACAGTGATTCGTAACATCTTTGATGGTCTAGTAACCCGCGATACTCGCAGTGGTGTTCATCTTGAATTGGCCGAAGAGTTAAATTGGCTGGATGAACAGACGCTGGAGATCAAGTTACGTCAAGGAATACTTTTCCACGATGGAGTGGAGATGACGTCCGATGATGTCGTGTTCACCTTTGAGCGTCTTATCCAAGAGAACGGTATTGAGTATCCAGAGCCTCATACTTCTATACGCAAGGGGCTGATAACGCCTTTAGAGGATATTGAGAAGGTTGATGATTACACCGTCTTGATGCATTTCAGTGGCTCCTGGCCGCCCGCCTTTCAGATGCTCGTCCATCAACAGATCATCCCCAAGCATTATCTAGAAGAGGTGGGCACGCAGGGTTTCATCGAGCACCCTATCGGCACGGGACCGTTCAAGTTCGTTTCCGCCGATTTGGACATGAGTGAGATTGTGCTGGAGCGATTCGATGAATATTACGGTGGTGCGCCAGA
>JABAOF010002630.1_pt1 | contig 39912 bp, 27 predicted proteins | sample 7062171 | NCBI WGS metagenome assembly JABAOF01 (sample SAMN14538628, study PRJNA623070) | marine sediment metagenome | biome: marine biome [ENVO:00000428]; feature: marine pelagic biome [ENVO:01000023]; material: deep marine sediment [ENVO:00002113] | place: India: Gulf of Khambhat ... | reverse complement strand
GTGTTGATCCGCGTAACCATCCGTGGCCCCACCGGACCACCACCCACGCTGCGGGACTGCTCGGCGCATGGTCTTGGTCACGAACCTCCAACTCGGGACACTGGCATCCAACGGACTCTTCGATTCACTGGAACCTGAGCTTGCTCAGCTGCAGAGGCGTCCCGTCGCTCCTGGCGAACGGACGCAATCGCAGGCTGTAGGCGTACTCGCGCACCGGGAGGGTGTACTCCTCGTGGGGTCGGGCGCCCCAACTGTTGTCCCCGCCGACACCCATCTGCCGATGGTCAAGATTCAGCGTCACCAGATCGCGGCGCTCCAGATGGTAAGTGTGCCGCTGCCGCTTCTCGGGCCCCTCGTCGAAGTCGGCATTGAGGAGATGGAAGGCACTGAAACTGAGTGTCGGCTCCCCCACCGCCAGCAGACCCATGCCGGCGTCGTTGGTGAGCGCCACCCAGCGAACATCCGTCCTGTTGCCGTTTTCCTGGGGCCGGACGTAGGGATGGTACAGATCCATGACAGACCCGCCGTACGCGCCCACCGGCGCACCCGTCTTCCGGTCCCAGTAGCTCTCGTGCGGGCCACGCCCGAACCAGGCAACACGGTTGAATTCCGCCGGGAGCGTCATGGTCATGCCGAACCGCGGCATGTCGGGAAGGCCTGTGTCGCCAGCCACGAATCGGTTGGTGACGACCACGTCAGCGCTCCCGTAGACGACATAGGAGGTGTAGTGGCGGGCGCCCCCCGCCGGTATCCTGGCAACGGCGTCGATGCGGACCTGCTGAGGACTCACTTGCCGCGCGGTCACGCGTTCGACCTCTCGGTTCGTTCCCGCCTCACGCCATACACCCTGCCGCTTGGGCATGCCGTTCCCGAAGTCGTTGTCCGTGGGCGCACGCCAGTAGTTCGGCACCGGACCCGTCCGGATGAACTCCACACCCCGGTACATGAACGACGTAATCGTACCTTGCCGCTTGTCCACCACTAGCTGGAAGTCGCGGCCGTCCACCGATACCTGTACCGTCGAGTCGTAGACACGCATTGACGGCAAGGAGTCCTGCTCTACCGGCGCAACCGGTTCGTACCACGGCAGCTTGAATTGCTCCCAGGCTACCGCGAACCCTTTTGGCCTGAAGGGCTGGGATTCCTTCAGCACGAAGTCCACGGTCAAGAAGTACTCGACTCCCGGAGCAGGCGTGATGCGCGGCAGGGGAAGCCGTATCATCGTGGAGTCGTGCGGCGGCAGATCCAAATCTGCAATGGTCCCTCTGGCGACTGGCTCGCCGTCCCCTTCCACGACCCACCTCAAGTCGAAGGCATTGAGATTGGTGAAGTCATAGCGGTTCACGACCCGGATCCCGCCGGAGGCGAGATCGACGGCCCTGGCTTTGATGTATTGGTAGACCTTCCGTACCTCGAACAGGCTCGGGTGCGGCTCGCGATCGGGAAACACGAGACCATTGATCAGGAAGTTGCCGTCGCTGGGAGTGCCCTCCGGTCCGAAATCGCCGCCGTAAGCCCAATACTCCTCGCCATCCTGGGTCATCGCGTACAACCCCTGATCGACCCAGTCCCAGATGAACCCGCCCTGGAGTTGCTCATGGGCATCGATCACATCCCAGTAGTCCTGGAGGTTCCCGACGCTGTTACCCATGGCGTGAGCGTACTCGCACATGATGAGCGGCCGGTCCCGACGCTGCGACGCGTACTCCCGCAGCGTTGGGATTCGGGCATACATCGGCACCACGATGTCCGTGTGCGGTCTCCGCTCGGCCCGCTCGTACTGAACCGGCCGCGACGGATCACGCTCGTGGATCCAGGCGGACGTGGCCTCGAAGTTGACCCCGTCTCCACCCTCGTTGCCAAGGGACCAGATGATGACCGACGGGTGGTTCTTGTCCCGTTCCACCATCCGCCTGGTGCGATCCAGGTGTGCCTCCATCCAAGCGGGATTGTTGCCGAGGGTCACGTCCGGGCGGTAGCCCATGCCGTGAGACTCGATGTTCGCTTCGTCGACGATGTACAGGCCGTACTCGTCAGCGAGCTCGTACCAGCGGGGAACGTTGGGATAATGGCTGGTTCGGACGGCGTTGATATTGAACTGCTTCATCAATTGGACGTCCCGCAGCATGTACTCCTCGGAAACCACACGCCCCGTCCGTGGCTCGTGTTCGTGCCGGTCCACACCCTTGATGGTGATCGGCACGCCGTTCACCAGCAGCAGCCCATTCTTGATCTCGACCTTCCTGAATCCGACCCGTGTCGAGAGCACCTCCCGCACCTGTCCCGTTCGACCCGCGAGAGTGAGCAGTAACGAGTACAGGTTGGGAGTCTCTGCGGTCCACTTGACCGGATTGGCTACCACGCGCTCGAACACAAGCGTCGATTCGGCCGACGCGCCGAGGGCAACCTCTTGGAGCAGGGGCTCGGTGAGAACCGGCTGCCCACCGGCATCGAGCAGCTCCAGTTGCACCCGGTACTGCCCAGAAGGCGCCGGAACGGTGTTGCGTACCGATACGGTGACGTTCAGCCTGCCATCGGCGTAGCGCTCATCGAGATCGGCCAGCACGAAGAAATCGCGGATGTGCACGTCAGGCGTCGCGAACAGGTACACGTCCCGCTCGATGCCACTGATCTTCCAGTAGTCCTGGCCTTCCAGATACGCCCCGTCACTCCACCGGTACACTTCCACTGCGAGGGTGTTGTCACCCGGACGGATGTACTGCGTGATGTTGAACTCGGCCGGGGTCTTGCTACCCTGGCTGTAGCCCACCTGCTGCTCATTCACCCACACGTACATGGCAGACTTCACACCGCCGAAGTGAAGAAACACTTGGTGGTCGCTCCAATCGGCAGGCACCGTGAACGTCCGCCGGTACGACCCCACTGGGTTGTAGTCGTGGGGGATGTGGGGTGGATTCGCCGGAAACGGGTAGGTGATGTTCGTGTAGACCGGAACGCCGAAGCCCAGAATCTCCCAGTTACTCGGCACTGGGATGTCATACCACCCACTTACGTCGTATTCGCCCTTGTAGAAGTCCACCGGCCGATCGGCGGGCTTGCTCACCCACTTGAACTTCCAGGTGCCATTGAGGGAACGGTAGAACGGCGATGCCGTGGGATCCCGCCCGAGTGCCGTCTTCGCGTCAGCGTACGGGACATAGGTGGCATGAGGGGGCTCCTTGTTTCGCCCGATCATCGCCGGGTTCTCCCAGTCCATGACTTCCTGCGGGCGGGTCTGTGCCGCCCCTTCAGCGACAAACAACGCAGTCATGACCGCAGCCAGGATACAGCGAGTGACTGAACGCATCGAGGTGCGCTCCTGTTCGAGTCGCGATTCAGGTGGCGGTGCGCTCACGTACGCCAGGGCGGGGAGGGTCTGCCACACACGTGAGCGCTCCCCGCATGTGCATTCTACACTGCGTCTCCCGATTTGCCACGCGGTCTCCCTGACAGCCGACACTTCCCCGGCTTGACGCCCATCCGGCTTGGGGGGAATTTCCCTCGCGGCGGCACCATTCTCGAGGTTACCGTTTCGTCGCCGCCCGACGTTCGAACGCCCCCGGAGACCCATATGCACGCCATTCGTATCGCAGCGCTCCTAATCCTGGTTCCGGTCACCGCTGTGGCCCAGCAACGCTCCGCCCGCGATCCCCTGAGTGGGTTCGATGCCTACGTGCGACAGGCTCTGAAGGACTGGGAGGTCCCCGGTTTGGCCATCGCCGTCGTGAAGGACGACTCCGTGGTCTTCGCGAGGGCGTACGGCGTCAAGGAACTAGGTGGACGTGATCCCGTCACCACACACACTCTCTTCGCCAACGCATCCACCACCAAGGCGTTCACTTCCATGGCCGTGGCGATGATGGTGGACGGGGGGAAGCTCAGCTGGGATGATCCCGTGGCCAGACACCTTCCGAGGTTCGTGTTGCGCGACCCCTACGTGACGCAGGAGCTCACGGTTCGGGATCTGCTCACGCACCGGGTGGGCTTCGGCGACCCCTCCTACCTCTGGTATGGCGTCAACTACGAGTACCCGGAGATCGTCCGCCGTCTCCGCCACGTTGAGCCGGCAACCAGCTTTCGGTCGCGCTTCGCGTACAACAACATCTCGTATGCGACCGCCGGCATCATCGCGGGTGAGGTGAACGGAACTTCCTGGGACGAACTGGTACGGCAACGGATCCTGCAACCGCTCGGCATGCGTGAAACCGTCACGCAGGGGCGAGACCTGGCGGGTCACCAGGATGTTGCCAGGCCTCACGACCTGATCGACGACACCCTGCGTGTCATCAGTGGCGTCGAGCTGGTAGATCCGATTGCCCCGGCTGGTTCGATGTACTCGAGCGTCGCCGACATGACGCACTGGATACGGTTTCTGCTCAACGAGGGACGCGCCGGCGACCAGCAGCTGGTGAGCGACACCGCCTTCGCTGAGCTGTTGCGCCCTCAGGTCATCATACCCGAGGATGAGTTCTATCCCACCGGCCACCTCACGCAGCCGCACTTCACAGCGTACGGGCTGGGTTGGTTCCTCCAGGATTACCGTGGGGAGTTCGTGGCCTTTCACACTGGGAGCATCGACGGGACAGTGGCAATCGTGGGTCTCCTGCCCGATCGCGAGCTTGGCCTGGTGGTGTTCGCCAACCGTGACCACGCGGAGCTGCGGCACGCCCTCATGTACCGCGTATTCGACGCCTACCTCGGCCGGGAGCAGCGGGACTGGAGCACGGACATGCAGGCCATGTACGACTCCCTCGCGGCAGAGGGGCGGAAGCGCCGGGAACGGCTGGAACAGCAACGCGTGAAGGGTACCGCGCCGACGCTTCCGCTCGAGGATTACGCGGGGACCTACATCGACAGCCTCTATGGAACGGTACAGGTGCGGTTGGAAGAGAACGTCCTGGTGCTGGAAAGGTCGCCGCATCTGACGGCGGACCTCTCCCATTGGCACTACGACGTGTTCCGCACCGTGTGGCGCAAGCGGTGGCTGGAAAAGGGGATGGTGTCCTTCCGGTTGGGACGCGACGGTAAGGTCGCTGCCCTCGAAATCCAGGGCATGGTGCTCCGGCGGATTCCCAAGGGCGAGGGGGCCGAGGAAAGACAGTAGCCGGTTCGACACCAAGGGAGCGTGTGATATGCAACGTACTTCCGGGATGGATACTGGCGTCGTGAGTAAGAGATTCATTGAATAGCGCACACGCCGAGCAGTTCCTCCGCGCGGCGCGGCTGCGGATGGTCGTCTCAACGCGGATCATACTGCCGCCGATGATCCTGTGAGCGCGGATAGGTGTGTGGTTGAATTGTAGGGGCGTAGCATGCTACGCCCCCACAGTTTCTGTCAGACTGATCAGTGTTCACTTATCGATCAATCCACGGCAGAAACGGACTCGACGCCGGGCCACGGCTGGGATCAGGCTTCCTGAGGCGTACCTCGGCGCCGAGACCACCGGATCGCCACCCACGCTGCGGGACTACTCGGCGCGTGGTCTTAGTCGCAAACTTCTGACTCGCCACACTAGTCTCCTGCGGCGTCCCGGAAGTCCCCTTTCACGAAGGCCAGGCACCCGTGCGTAAGGTCCATGTCGGCTGCGCAGGCTGGTCCGTGCCGCGACAAGTCACGGCACGGCTTCCCAGGGACGGCTCGCACCTGGAGCGTTACGGCCAGGTGTTCCCCGCCGTCGAAATCAACTCCTCGTTCTACCGCGCGCACAAACGGGAGACGTATCAACGCTGGGCAGCTTCGGTTCCCGGGACGTTCCGGTTCGCCGTCAAGCTGCCCAGGGAACTCACCCACACACGCAGGCTCAGGGGCGCGAGAGAACCGCTCAACTCGTTCCTCTCTGGGGTGAGCGGCCTGGGCGGAAAGCTGGGACCGGTGCTGGTACAGCTACCCCCCAGCTTGGCCTTCGATCGCGCCGTGGCGCGGCGCTTCCTCCGCACTCTAAGGGACCTGCACGACGCACCCGTGGTGCTCGAGGCGCGCCACGCGTCATGGTTCGAGGGGGACGCGGACGCGCTCCTTGCCGAGTACCGAGTCGGTCGCGTGGCCGCGGATCCCCCACCCTACCCACCCGCGGCGGAGCCCGGCGGCTGGTTGCGCATCGCCTACTTTCGCTTGCACGGGTCACCCCGGATGTACTACTCGGCGTACGGCGCGGAATTCGTGGGATCCCTGGCGCAGAGACTTAGCGGCTTGAGCAAGAACCGGAGCGTGTGGTGCATCTTCAACAACACTGCGGCGGGAGCAGCCGCCCGTGACGCGCTGGCACTGCTGGACCGCCTGACAATCAGGGAGGAGTAAGGAGTGAGGAGTACCTGAGGGGCGGTGCGCTGTGAGCTGTGCGCGGTGAGCTGTGAGCCGTGATTTGGCCCGGACCGTATTCGGCTTGACCCGGCCCGGTCCACCTGGGGACGGTGACTACCGTCCACTCGTGCGCAGAAAGATCTCCCGAACGGTATCGACAGTGTCCGCCTGGTCCACGGTCTTGTCAGCCCGGTAGCCCTTGAGGCGGGCGAACCGGAGGGCGAGACCCGCGGGATATTGCGGGCTCGCCTGCACGTCGTTGAACGCGACCTCGGCGACGAGCTCGGGTCGCACGTAGACCGTGTAGCTGTCACGACCGATCTCCAGCTCGAGGAGCTTCGCGGTCTGCCACGCCAAGGTCTCGTCGGTCATGCCCTTGAAGGTCTTCCCCAGCATGGCAAATCCGCCGCTCCCAGGATCCCGGGCGCCAAGGTGGAGGTTGGAGAGGAACCCGCGCCGGCGCCCGTGCCCCCACTCAGCCGCCAGCACCACGAGATCGAGGGTGTGGGCGGGCTTGAGCTTGAGCCAGGCCTGGCCCCGGCTTCCGGCTTCATACGTAGCACCCACGGCCTTCGCCATGATGCCCTCGTGCCCCTGACCGATGGCGTCCTCCAGAAACGCCGTCGCTTCCTCAACATCGGCCGTCATCATTCGCGGCACGACCAGCGCCGGTGGGACGAGCTCGACGAGAGCCGCGGAGCGGCGGGCCTGGGATTCCTCGAGGAGATCCTGACCATCGAGGTATAGCACATCGAACAGGAACGCACTGAGCGGGAGCTCCTGACACATCCGCTGAACGTCGAGCTTGCGGCCGAAGCGGCGCATCGTCACCTGGAAGGGACGGGGCATACCGTCGGATCTCAGGGCGATGACCTCACCATCGAGGATCACGTCTTGCACAGGAAGCGTGAGCGCCGCCTCCACCACTTCGGGCACGGCCGCCGTCACGTCACGCAGGCGACGGGAGAACACTCTGACCTCGTCACCGGCCTTATGGATCTGAATGCGGGCACCGTCGAGCTTGTACTCGAGTACCGCGGGCCCGACGCGGCGCAGCGCCTCGGTAACATCGCTTGCCGGCTGGGCCAGCATCGGTTGCACTGGGCGGAATATGTGGATCCCGAACTGCGACAGTCCCTCCTCACCATCCACCAGCGCAGCCCGTGCCACCGTTCCGAGATCGCCGGCGGTCATTGCCGCGTGGCGGACCTTGCGACTTGGCAGGTTGGCTGCCTGCGCTACGGCCTCCAGCATCACTCCCTCGAGGGCGCCCTGCCGCAGCTCCCCGAAGACGAGACGCACGAGGAACTGCTGCTCCTCAGGCGTCGCCCGTTCCAGCAGCTCCCGCAAGATCCTCGCCTTCTGGCCGGCCGATCCCGCTCCACTCACACCGGCGATACGCTCGAAGGCCGCGTCGACCTCCCGCAACTCCAGAGTGGGCTCGTCAGCCGCAGTAGAAGGCTGTGCCTGACGCACGGCAACCGGGCCAATGCCGACTCGCCCCTGCCGCAGGGAGCCTGACAAGAACGCGATGGCGATGTCGATCTCTCGCGGCGACAACCGCCTGAGGAGGGAAGCGAGCAGCCCGATCTTGTCCAGCCGTCCGCTGATCTCACCCACGCGGCGGGAGGTTTCAGCCAACTCGTGCAGGCGCATACGGGGATATTAGCACGGAATCGAAGTGCCGCAGCTCGCCGCCGATAGTGCGCGGATGAACGCTGATGGCTTGTAGCCTGCTGGCCACCTGGTCTGCCCATGCGTTGGGCTGGGCGGAGCACCGGTGCGGCGTCCCGGAGGCTCATTGCATGAACCCCATGCACCGCTGGGCGCCCACCGGGCGTGGCAGCCTGCCGCGGATTGATTGACAAGCGATCGCGGATTGGTCTCGGTGAGACAGTCACTTCCCTCGTCCACAAACCGATCCGCGCTCAGAGAATCATCCGCGGCCGTGATAGAACCCTCGGGCCGCGTCCGGATCAGAGGTCAACAACTCGTACCACACGAAACGTCCACGAGGAATCTCTTGCGCCATGGAGTTCTCCTTCGAAGATGACGTCAAGTGGGTACCTGTATCACTGATGATGACACGCAGTCGCTGCTCAGCGACAGCGCGCTACTTACCGACCTGGATCCGGCTCACCATGGCCAGCGGCTCGCCCTCGCTCACCGGCGGTGTGCCCAGTATGTAGTTCACGATACCGCCGAACGGCGCGCGGACTTCTTGGAGCGGCTCACCGAAGAAATCGACCAGTACGCCGAGCAGTCCGCCCTCCGCCACCGCATAGCCGTCCCGAACCGCCGGCTGAAAGATCCCCGTGACGGGGCTGCGGAGCACCTCGTAGTGATCCAGCCACACGACGGCGGGCGCGCGTTCAACCTCGCCCCCCAGCATTCGGAAATGGCGCAGTAGGTTCCAGACGCCACGCTCCGCCAGATCGACCCATACGGCGTCGTTGGAGCCGAGCCGCCCCGTCTCGGTGGTGATCCCCGGCTTGCCCCGGGTCAACGCGGTATTCGACGTGTAGACCGACGCGTTCGGGTCGTCCGGCCGACCGCGGTCGATCACGATGTGGTCGAGCCCGAACGCCACGGCCATGTCCCGCGAGGCGGTGTCCAGATTCTCGTCCCCGGTCACCATCCAGTAGCAGTAGGGCCGCAGCGCCTCGTTGCCGTCCCCCCCATGTAGATCCACCACGTAGTCGGCGCGGTCGATCACCTCGGAGGTGATGACGTAGGCGATCCGCTCACTGACCGTCCCATCCGGCCTCCCCGGGTACACCCGGTTCAGGTTCTTACCATCCACCGGACTGTAGTAGATGGTCCGGCCCAGGAAAGACGGCATGTTGGCTACGTGGACCAGGATCACCGTTCCGGCGAGTTGGGTCGGCTCGAGCTTCTCGCGAATCCGCTGCAACGCGGTGATGGGGGGATACTCGTACCCGTGGGTCCCGGCGATGAACGCGACCGCCGGGCCACGACGCACGCCTCGTGCCACGGTGACGGGAATTCGAGTCCCCTCATCCACCCCGGCGGGGACCTCGAGGAACCCTGACACCTTCTGACCGGCCCGAACCTGGAGCGGTCCAACGGTAACGGTTCCAGGCTCCTGCCCGTGCGCCCCCACGCTGCCCGCCAGGAGCAGTGCCGGGATCAGAAAGGTCGTGCAACGATGCATCACAGTACCCTCGTCCGGTAAGACGGATGGCCACGCACGACACGCGCCGAAGACACCCCGCGCGGTCGGGGGCTAGCTTATCGCTGCCTTCAAGAACTCGTTCACCTTCTTCCCTGCACGGTAGTGCCGCATGACAAAGTCGGCTAGGTCGGACTTCAGCAGCAGCCGCGGGTTGTCGTACTCAGCGAAGTAGTAGAACTGCTTGTTGGCGATGATGGGGAATCGCTGCAGCGCGTCGGCGAACTCCTTCGGGAGACGCCTGTTCCGTTCACCCTGCAGCTCCCCGAACAACTGTCTGAACTGCTTTCCCTGAAGCGCTCGAGTCAATGTCCTGCCGTCGCGGCGAATAGCCTCCCGGATCTTGGCCAGGCTGTCCTTGTCCGGTCGATACATCCCACCACCGATCGCGACACCGTGGATCCCGAAGCTGAAGTACAGAGCCGGATATTGAATGTCCTTCCTGCCGCCGGGTGTGATCACCGCCGCCACGTGCGTCTTGTAGGGCGTCTTGTCCTTGGAGAACCGGATATCCCGCGCAATGCGAAAGATGGCATCCTTGGGCTCGATGGCGATGGCGGCGTCTAGGGCACTGACCCGGTGAATCATTTCCCCCACGAAGTCGTCGAACGGCCGTTTGACGTGCCGCTCGTAATCCTCCTTGTGGGCGTGAAACCACTCCCGGGTGTTGCTGCGAGACAGCTGCTTGAAGTAGGTGATGAACTCTCTGGTGAAGTAGGCCACTAGCTCCTCCAAGGAAGCGCAGCAGGAGCGGCAGGGGAGGCTGAAAGAACACCTATGTCGGCCCGACCGCCTGACCGCCCGCTATCGTATCGCGCCGGCTTTCCCAGCAATGTGCCGCAGGGTGCCCGTCTGTCCGGCATGATAGGCGTCGTGGAACACGATGTCCGCCAGCACCATTCCCACCGCCTCCTGTCGCTCGCCGGTTGGCACGGAAGGCACCTTCTGCGCTAACCGCTCGGGCGTGAGTTCCCGCATTCCCTGTATGATCAGTTCCTGCGACCGGTCGTAGTCCGCCATGATCCTGTCGAACGGCACGGCCTCGGAAGGGTCGGTCAAGGCAGGGCTCCCACGCTTGTAGGGAGCCGCGGTTGCCTCGTCCCAGATCGGCTCTTTGCCAAGGAGCTCGAGCGCACCGTTGCGGGCGGTGAGGACGTGCCCCATCACCCAGTTCAGGCAGTTGCCTCCCGGGGTGGGCTGCACCAGGCTGTCCTGGTGGGTCAGGCCCTCGGTGTTCGCCTTGACGACGTAATAGATCGTATCGAGTTGCCTCACCAAGGCGTCGACACTGGCGGTGGTTGGCTGGCCGGCAACGGGCATCGTGCTCCTCCTGGGTATGAGGTCCTGCGAGGGCGCTCGAGGAATATACTCCGTCAGCGGATAATACGATTTCGGACTATATTCCAGGCCCCGCTGCGTGTCAAGCCCCGCACTTGGCTGTCCCACAGGGATGCTATATATTACGATATCGTACTATTCGACCTCCCGGAAGGTCGCCTGCGCCCATGCTCACTTTCCTGTCTCCGATTCACAAGGCGAACCGCCAGATCAGCGTCTACTTCGAGGACCGCCTCAAGAACCTGGAGGTGAGTCCGCAGGAGGGACACCTGTTGAGCTACCTCCGCTCCTACGCCCCCTGCCCTATCGCGGAGGTCGTCCGCGTGTTCGGGCTGAAGCAGTCCACGCTGACCAGCATGCTGGACCGGCTGGAGGAACGGAAACTTATCGCCCGGAAGGTGAACCCGGAGGATCGGCGCTCTTTCGTGATCAGTCTGACGGCCGAAGGCCGCCGGTTCGCCGACCGGCTCCACAAACTGGTCGAAGAACTAGAGCGACGCCTCGGCGACATGGTGAGCGCCAACGACGTGGAAGGCTTCCGGTCGGTGATGGCAGCGATCGATGAGGTGACGCAGGTGAAGCTGAGGGAGAGGTGAGGGGGCCCAAACGCAGAAGGGGGCGCCATCGCCCCCTTGCCGGTTTGCCCGCTTCCATCGTCAGTGCCAGGTCACCCCAACCGTGAACAACAGCGATCCCACCGTCGCGTCGTCGAAGAACTGAACCATGTAGTCCACGTTCGGCGTCACGTAGAAGTTGCCCCCCAGCCGAAAGTCGAAGCCCGTGCCGAAAGTCGGTCCTACACCGGTTCGCTCGAACCCGGCGATGTCGTACTGGGCAACGCCGAACCCACCCTTCAAGAACCAGCCGCCCTTGAGGCTCGGGTACACCAGCGCCGCACCCGTAACGTTCGCCCGAGCAACCTCGGGACCCCCATGCTGGTCGTTGAACCACACCAGGGCTTCGCCGCCGAACAACACGCGGGGGCTCACCGTGCCACCCATCCGTAGGTAGGCCGCCCCTCCCCTGCCCTCGTTGCCAAAAGTGAAGTCCGCGTCCTCCCAACCACCTCCTGCGCCGAAGCTCAGCCAAAACCCCCGATGCTTGTGCAACTGCCGCAGGCCGCGGCCCACTTCCTGAGCATCCGCCGCCTCTGTTACCATCGCCAGCGACGCAACCAACGCTGTCATCAGTGTAAAGGTTCGCATCGCCACCTCCTCTGAATCGTCCGAGCCAGCCGGCCGCCCACGCCGGTTCCCAGTAGCAGCCGAATGCAAAGCCCATGCCCGTTCGGCCCGGTCGACCTAACCCCTTGACCGGCTGTCTCTTGCGGATGATGTACCGGAATGGAACGACCGAAACTGTCCCCCGACTAGGACAGAGGAGACTTCATGGCGCCCGCTCTATGCGGTCACGGTCAGCCGCGTCCCCAATTCTGGGCTCGCCACCCGCCACCCGTTACTCCTTAATCGTCACTCCTCACCCCTCACTGCTCACTCTTCGCTCTTCCCACCCCGCGCCCCATCGACGTGAGGAACACCAAGCTCGACCCGAGGTCCATCGGCGCCATAGCACTTAGGTCCTCAGCGATCTCTGCCAGGAGCTTGTTCATTGCCATTCCACCCACGACCGAGAACCGGTAGGTCACGTGCATCAGTCGCTCGTCGAGGTGGGCGTTCTCCAATGCCTCGAGGATAGTCTGAATGTTGGCTCGCGCCGTGGGTTTCATCAGGTCGCCGAGCCCGGAGAAGTCGACGCCCGCCGGGGTGAGCCGGACGGCACGCCACGCATCCGCAGCGGGGACGTAGAGATCCAGGAACATCGATGGCTCCGGACCCGCGTCGATGTCACTCAACCGCTGCTTCGCGCTCTCCTTCGCTTCCCTCGCCGCCTTGCTGAGTTGGTCCATCGCGGCCTGGGCCACGACGCCAGCCACCCCGGCGGCGGGGGGAACGATCGGCAGACCCTTCCCGCTACCGCGACCCGTAAGCTGCTGGCTCAGGAACGAACCGGACTCGGTCTTCGATCTCGCTTCTTGCTTGCGGGGCTCACCGCATACGGCAATCACGCGATCGTCCCGGCCGATCTCGACCTCACCAGTCCCGGTGGTCACCGTGAAGCCGGATTCACCCAACCGAACGGCCCCGGCCCACTGGATGCGGGGCACCGCTGCCAGCACTGATCCCCGCACCAATGCCACGCTGAAACCAGCGTCCAGGAGCGCCTTGCCCCATTGGCGAGCAGCACCCGAGTCAGTGTCGGCCAACCAGATCTCCGGTGCGGGGAAGTTCGCCTTCATGCGAACTTCGGCCGCCGTACACTGGAGGCACTGAGCCGCGGCCTGGGCCTGAATAGTCCTGTGAGGGGGATCGGATACGATCAGGTGGTATTCAGTCATCTCTGCGGAATCGCAGTCCGCAGGTCGTCGGAGCCGCCTAGTCGGACGACAGCTCGACGAGCCTCCGAAGTAGCGCCTCCAGAGTGTCCGCGCTGACCCTCCCGCGGGCGTTCACCAGGAAGTTCGCGAAACGCGTCGTTCCGACGGCCGAATCGCCGGGCAGGCTCGTTACCTGGATCTCACCCGTAGCTGGCACACCGGCCGAGTCCGCTCCAAGGAAAACCAGGTTCAGCGTGAGCGGCTCGCCCGACGCCAGCCGCTGGACGACACGGTATTCTACGGTGCCGCCAGCAGACACGTCTGTGACGCTTACCATGCCCAGTCCCTGCACCATGACGATCGACGAAGGCCTTGCCGGAGGGGGTGCAGCGACCCGCGGGGGCTGCTGTTGTGCCGCAACCCGAGGTGTTGTGTCAGGTATCGGCACCGCAGCAGCCGGTGGGGTCCGACGGGCCGCGGTGTCGGCTGGGGTCTCCCGGGCCCGGGGCGGTGGCCGGGCCGGTTCGGCGGCGGGCTGCTGGACCCTCGCGGGACGGGGCTGGACCTGAGCCGGCGCCCTCCGCTCCGCCGCAACCGGCGGCGTGGCTGGTTGCGTAACGGGCCGCTGGGCCCTGGCGGGACCAGCGGGGACCTGTGCCGGCGTGCTGTCGGCCTCAGTAGCGACCGCCGTGTCTCCCACGGCCGCCGCCGAGACACCGGTGTCGGAGGGAACAGCGGCTGGGGCAACGCTGTCTTGCGCCAGGGGTGCCGCCGACAACGCTGCCTGATCCGGTGGCCGGCCACCCACAAACGGAAGATCTTCGATCGGTATCACGCCCGACCAGAAGAGGCCAGCGACGGCGACGACGACGGCGGCCAGCGCCCCCAGCTCGACCAATGGCCTCCTGGACTTCTTGCGCTCCCAGACCGGCGCAACCACCGGCTCCACGGGGACTGCCGGTCGCCATGGCGGTTCGCGTGGCGCCGCGCGCGGGGCCGCCGTTGGCGCGGAAGCAGGCCTTGAGTCGGCCACGGCCCCCGGGACCCCCTTAGGTACCTGGCTCACTGCGGGCCCAGGCTTGACCGCGGCTGGCCGTCTGGCCACCTGCTCCGCAGCCGGACGGGTGACCCGCTCTCGGGGTTCTGGCCGCTCCACTGGCGAGGGCCGGACAGCCGGGCGCTCCGGAACAGGTCGCTCAGCCGGCTTCCGAGCCGGCGCAGCTTCCGCAGCCTCCCTCTCGAGCTCCTTGGCCTTAGGCGACACCGGCGGCGCACTTGGTTCCGCGCGCCGCCCGGCCTTTTCCAGCAGCCTCTCGAGCACTGGCCTCACCTCGTCATCCGGGCGGCCCGCAAGCTGCCCGAGGGCAGCAAGCATCTTGCCGAGCTTATGCCGCGTCGCGCAGTCGGCCAGAACCTCTCGCGCTTGAGCGATGAACCCTCGTTTGACCATCTGACGGGCGAAGTGGAAGTGGTCACCGGTCCGAGAAGGCAGGGCGTGCAGCACCCTGTCACATACTAGGATCACGCTCGGGGCCGAACCGTACGCCGCGTAGTGCTCGCCCGCCTGCTCATACATCCGGACGGCGGATTTCGGGTCCTTGAGCTTCAGCAGCAGGTCACCGGACTTGACGTACAGCGGCAGCTGTCGCTTGAGGTCGGTTGTGCCTTCCAGGCTCTTGAGGATGTGCTGGTAGATGGCGAGGGCCTGTTCCAGCTGGCCCTGCTGCTCCAAGCTGCGCGCCTGGTCCTTCAGGTCTGAAACCTTGACCACGGCGGTCTCCACTACCAGTGCGTGCCAGTGAACACTGTCCTACGTATGAAAGCTAGGGACCTCGGTGCGGCAGGCAAGCATTCGCGTGGTGCCGCAGCGCCAAAGCCGACCTCGGGGTCGGCTTTGTCATCCGTCGAGGATGGCCGGATGTAGTCAGACCTACCGTTTTCCGGCTCGCATCCGGAAGGCGTACACCAGGCTCGCGGCCAGCAGGAGCATCACGCCGTATGCCAGGCTTCCGAGCACCGGCCGGAACACCTGCTCTGTCGTGAATGCGGCCGCCATACCGAGTTGCGCCGGGAAGTAGGCAGGCAGACTGCGGATGATCGCCTGATTCTGTGCTTCCGCGTAGTAGATCGGGTTTTGCAGCCAGCCCGCGTCGATGGTCGTGAGCAACACCACGAACAGTATCCCCTCGAGCTCGCGTCGGAACACCGCACCGGCCAATAGCCCGTAACAGCCGTAAACCCACCCGCCGAGCACCAGCCCCACGAATACCAGTGCGAGGCGCTGCGGCGTGAAGAACAGTGGGATGATCAACACCACGTAAGCGGCGATCACTACGATCACGCCGACGAGCACGCCGAGCCGCGCCGCGATGAGCTCGCCTGGCCGATAGCCGCAGAGCACGAGGCGACGATTGACTTCCACTTCCCGCTGGACGAGGTCGAGGGCCAGAAACGCGGTCAACAGCCCCACGGCTGCCAGACAGATGAACACGAGTCCCTCGTGGCGCTGTGGCACGACGACGAACGCCTGGTCGCCCAGCGAGGCAAGCTGGAAACGAATGGGACGCTCGGAGGTCGTGAGGACGACGATGCCCGAGAACAGCGACGGGATGAGCACCAGCATGATGAGCACGATCCGGCGACGCACCAGTGCCTTGAGCGTGAGAGCGGTTGCCGTGCCAACCCGAGTCAGACGCACGTAAGCACTCCCTCACGCAACTCGCACACCCGGTCAAGTCTGGCCTGGTCGTACATGAAGTGGGACACCACCAGCACGCCGCGACCCTCCGCCCGCAGTACCTCGGCCAGCTCCCAAAACCGCAGATAGGTCTCCCAATCGAACCCCGCGTACGGCTCGTCCAACAGCAGTACGGTGGGATCGTGCAGCAGCGCCAGAGCGAGATTGAGCTTCTGGCGCGTCCCGCCACTCAGTGTGTCCACCAGCCGATCCGCGTCCGCGCCGAAGCCGAAGAACTCAACCCAGCGCTTCATTGCGGGTCGCCATCCACCTATCCCGTATCCGGTGGCGAAATAGGCGAAGTTCTCGGCCACCGTGAGGCGCTCGAAGACCAGAGACTCCTGCGGGCAGTAGCCGAGCCGACCGTGCCGCGCCAGCTCGCCTGCGTCGGGCTCGAGCAGCCCCACCACAATCTTCAACAGCGTGGTCTTGCCACACCCGTTTTCCCCAGTCACACCAACGAGCTCGCCCCGCCGGACCACCAGGTTCGCGTCGGTGAGCACCTGCAGCCGACCAAACGACTTCGTCACATGCCGCGCGTCGAGCAGGACGGAGTCGCTCACTGCACGTTCCCCAGCTGGGCCACGGTCCCCACCGCGCCTTGGCTCACCGCCGCCCTGCGTTCCGTCCGCCAGCGGTCCACAGCTAGATGGAGGCGGAACGCTGAGCCTCGGTGAAGCCGGAGTTGCCACATGTCGTCGCGGGTTGCGACCTGCAGCGTATCCGCCCGCTCCGTCCCCGTGGAGGTGATGGCCTCGCTGCCGATGAACAACTCCCCAAACCGCAGGCCGTCGGGACCCACCCTGACCCTGCCCTCCCCAATCAGCTCGAGCGGCTCAATGGGCCCAAACATCGACCTCTCGCGCCAGACACTGGCCTCCACGTGCAGGGGCCCCTCCTCCTCAACGCTCCGGACACGCTCACCCAGGCTGGCGAGGCTGCAAATCTGACCAGCGCCGTCCTGGAATCGGCCATCCTGCGTGGGCGTGTAGCAGGCACCGCACCGCATGCAGCGAAGCTCCGCTGGCAGCCAGCCACCCTCGTTGGTGCACGCAGGGCAGCGCCACAGCACGCGCCCGAGCTTTTCCCGCGGCAACCCTTCCAGGTGGACCCGTTGCGGATCTTCTTCCAGCAGCGCTCGGATCGCCTCGTCAATCGCCACGGCCGGCGAGCTACCATCAAACACCACCGGCGGGCCCGCTTTGGCGCGAACTGGCCGGCGACGAACGACGTCCGACCAGCGCGGACCCGCATCATAGGTGCCGCTGATCCCCACTGGCACAACCGGGACGCGGAGGCGAGCCATGATTCCGGCCACGTCGGGGAGCGCGCCCTGATACTTGCCGAGTGCTGCCCGCTCTCCCTCGATGGCGATGCCAATCAACTCGCCCTCGGCTAGGAGGCGGAGCATCTCCCGACATGCCACGACGTCCGGCCGATAGCGCCGGACCGGCACGTTCACGAAGCGCCGCACCAGCCAGGCCTTTGCTCCCTGCCGATACGCCTCGGCCGTTGTCATGTGGTGTACGGGACGCCAAGTAACGGCTCCAACGTAGGCCGCATCGATGTAGCAGGTGTGATTGAACACCAGCACAGCAGGACCCTTCCGCGGTACGTGCTCCCGACCCGACACTTGCACCCGGAGCACATTGAAGAACTGCAGCAACTGGGTGAGCCGATAGAGCCTGAGACGCGGGAGGAATCCGGTTTGCCGCTGGTAGCGCCGGTATGCACTCCCGAACCGCCGAACGAGTCCTCGCTCCTCGATGAGCGCATACGCCACCCACCCCGGCGCGAACAGCGGCGCGAGCACCCAGCCGAGCCCCCGCGATCCCAGGAGCAGTCCCGCGCCGAACACGGCGATATTGTACCCGAGGTAGATCGGGTGCCGCATGTGCCGGTACGGGCCACGGCGCGTGAAGCGAGGCGGTGGGAGCGCGCTGACAGGCAACCCGCCACCGCCGAACCAGAGTTCGGCCATGCCCCATGCCACGAGCCCCAACCCACCGGCCAATACCACGACGCCGCCAACCCAGGGTTCGCGCCCCCAGCCGAGTGACCGGTCGAGGGCCGTGGCAGCGAACCAGAGGATGGCCGGCAGGAGGACCCAAAACACCACCACGTACGCCCCCACAATGAGGGTGCGAGCGATGATCGACCTGCCATTACCCGTGCGTGGCATCGTCGCTCCCTGCCATATCCCGAAGCTCACAGTCGAGGGCGACGCGATCCTCGAACGACTCACGCCGCCGCACGAGCCTCGGTTCGCCACGCTCGAGCAATACCACAGCCGGCCGCGGTCCACCGAAGGTCGTCTCGGTCGCGGTGAAGTACGCGCCGGCATCCATCACGGCGAGCAGGTCACCCTGTTCGAGTCGTGGTAGCGGCATCCCACGATAGACCACGTCCATCGGACTGGGCAGGCGGCCGACCACGGTCGTAGTGCCTTCGAGGGGCGCGTTCCGATTAGCCAGCAGCACGGCGTGGTATTCCGAGAGGAACATCATCGAGACCGTCATGGCGCCGCCGTCAGTGATGGCAAAGCGCCCCACCCCCGGTCGCTCGCGGACCTGACCGACCTTGAGCAACAGCACTTGCCCGTCGCTCACCAGCGCGCGTCCGGGCTCCAGGATTAACGTGGGCAGATCGAGGCCTCGGCGGTTGCACCCCTCGGTGACGGCCTCGGTGACGGTGTTGCCATACCGAGCAAAGAGATCGGCCGGAGCCGTCCGCGGGGCGCGCGGCAGGCGGCCGAAGCCGAGGTAGGTGAGCATCTCCCAGGTCGTGAACTCCCGGGACAGCCGTGTCCCTAGCCCGCCGCCGACGTCCAGCAGATCCGGCTCGGCCCCGGCACGGGCCGCTTCCAGTTGCACATCGAGCAGACGCTCCACACAGCGTGTGACGCTCCGGAGATCGCGGATGCCAGATCCGATATGAGCCATCACGCCCCGCAGCCGAAGGTGCGGCCGCGCGACTGCCACCCTCACCGCTCGAGTCGCTTCACCCGACTTGAGATCGAAGCCGAACTGCGTCCGCCGCGAACCGGTGATCGAGGAAACGTTCATCCCTCGGGGTTTGACGTCGGGACAGACACGGAGGGCGATCGGGACAGTACGCCCTTCCGCCGCACCGAGCTGGTCCAGCCGGTCCAGCTCCTCGAGATTGTCGACGACGATGAGACCGATGCCCGCCTCGACAGCCTGCACCAGCTCGGCCTCGGACTTGTTCGGCCCATTGAGGACGATACGATCAGCAGGGACCTCGAGCTGGCGTGCGAGCCGGAGCTCGTACTCATCGACCACCTCAGCGCCACAGCCCGCACGGTGTAGCACCTGCAGCACACCCGCAACGCGGTTGGTCTTGTAGGAGTAGCATACCTGGACCGGCCTGGGATACTGCGCGAGGGCGTCCAACAGCTCGCGGCAGCGGGCCTGCAGTACCCGGGCCGATGCCACGTACAACGGAGTGCCGTATCGGGCAGCGAGCTCCGTCAGGTCCTGCCCATCCATGTGCAGCCGACCGTCCAATCGCTCGAGTTGCCAGAGCGAAGGGTCAGGTGCAGGCGGGCGCCGTGCGCCGCTCCACCACTCGCTCAACGCCATCGCACCAGCTCGTGCACGGCCCAACCCCTGGCACCTCCCAGAGATGCCTGGGCGAGCCACCGTGTCTGATACGGGTCGCCTGCAAGCCGTCGCAGCACCGAGCGGAGCGCCCCGATGCGGAGGGCGGCAATGTCAGCAACGTGGGCCTGCTGGATCACCCGTTCCTCATGAAGTGGCGGCGGTGCCATTCGCGACTCCATATGTCCGTCGGCCCATGTCCCCTCAAGCGCCGCGTCATGCGTGCCCAGCCGCATCCAGCAACATGCGTGATCGCCGGCGAATGCACGCCCCCAGCGTAGCTCACGGATCGGTAGACGCCAAGGCAACAGATCCACCGCCAGGTAGTCCCGATAGCCTCGCCCCGCAACAGCAAGCCGGCCAGCCGACCAACGCAATTCGCCTTCCACGTCGGCGTCGGGGACTTCGACGATCCAGCGAAGCTGCCGCTTCCCGTCCGTCAGGAGAGGGTCGCGCAGCCGTGCTGAAGTGTGACGAGAGATGAGCCGAAGCTCACCCGAAAGTGTGGAGGTGCGCCACACGAGTTCGGTCTCACCGAGCTGCCCGTGGTGGAACCGCCGCCCTCCACCCTCCGGCACGATGGCACCAACGGAGGCATCGCCACGGACGACGCGTCCATCCGGAAGATGGAGTTCGGCCGAAAGCCGCGCCCGTCGCAGCCCCAAGGCACGAAGGTGGCCCAGCAGGACGATCAGCAGCGTCCCGTCGTCGAGAATTGTGTCGAGGTACCACTTCTCCAGGAAGAAGGGCTCGCGGCCCAACGTGGTGGTAACCTCGGCTTGCGAACTGGTCATCTCATCCGTTGTCCCTTCTAGGCCGCGGCGCCAAGTTTGAGGCCACCGCGCATGGGCAACCGAACTCATCCCCTGGCGGCCCTTTCCCAATGGGCCGCACCCCAAGGTCATTTCATCCGCTGGCGCCTGGCGATCGTCCTGGTGGCAGCCTATGGCGGTTTCGTTGCCACGTACCTGCCGATCAATTTTTACAGCATCGGGCGCGACGCGCGAGTGCTGTACCTTCCGGGCGAAGCGGCGCTGCCGTTCATTCCGGAGTTCGAGTTCCTCTACATCCTGGGCTATGTGCTGCCAGTGGTTGCGGTGATCCGGCTCCCCGGCACCCGCGAGCTGCAGCGCCTCCTGACCGCCCTCGGCCTGACGCTCGCCGTGGCGTATGCCACTTACCTGGTCTTCCCCGTCTACCTGGAGCGGCCGCATCTCGAAGTCGACTCCGTCGCGACGTTTCTGCTTTCGCTCGAATACAAGGACCCGTCCTACAATCACTTCCCGAGCTTGCACGTGGCCATTAGCTGGCTGATTTACCTAGCGTGCCGACGGGGGGTGCGCCACCGGCATCTCTTCCTCGCCCTGCTCTGTGGCATCTTCGTGTCAACCATCTTCGTCAAGCAACATTACGCGGTGGACGTCGTGTTCGGCGTCGCTCTGGCGGCGGGCGCCTGGCGGGTCAGCGGCAAGCTCAAGGCAGCGAACGCCGCTTCTAAGCGCTGACCCGCGCCGCAGATCGAGTGCATCCCCGCTCCACCACCGAGCCCGACCGCCACTGCACCCGGTCTCAACCCTGCGAGCCCGGCTCACTCCGATGCTCGGGATCCGTCGTCAACTGGGCGTCAAGAGACTCACCGTGGCGGCGTCGCAGCACGATGAGGTTCGTCGAGCCCAGCGCTTCCCTTTCTCCGGTCGGCATGGCACAATAACCGCCTATGCGGATTCCCTACCGATCCCTGACCTTCTGGATCTTCGTCGGTCTCTTCAGCGGCATGATTGCCGGCAAGCTATTCGGCGAATCCATCGTGCCGATCGCCGAACCGATGTCGGACATCTTCCTCAGACTTCTTCGCATGACGATCATGCCGCTCATCATCACGTCCCTCACGGCGGCCGTCATAAGCGTGGGCGAGAGGAAGAATCTGGGTCTGCTGGGGGCGAAGACCTTCGGCTATTACGTAACGACCAGTCTAATGGCGATCCTGACCGGCCAGATACTGGTGAACATTCTGAGACCCGGTGTCGGCTCGGCGATCAGGCTCGAGGAAACGGTTACAGAGATACCAGCGGCGCAACAGAGCTTGGTCGACCTGATTTTCAGGATCATCCCGGAGAATCCTTTCCGAGCCCTAGCGGGAGAACAGGATCAGGTCCTACCGGTCATCTTCTTCTGCATCCTGTTCGGCTATTTCGTCACGCAGCTAAAAGATCCCTACAGGACACATCTTGGAAACTTCTTCCAGGCCGCATTTCAGGCCATGATGAAGCTGGTCAGGATGGTCATCTGGTTGGCGCCGATCGGTGTGTTCGGGATCAACGCAAAGATCATCGCGACGACGGGATTCGAGGCGTTCCGGACCCTGGGGTTCTACTTCGTCGTCGCCTTGATCGGACTCTTCATCCATGCCACGGTGACGTTGCCCCTGCTGCTGCATTTCGTGACACGGAAGAACCCGTTCCGCCACTACAAGGGAATGCCAGCCGCGCTGGTCACGGCCTTCTCGACGCGCTCGACCATCGTGACACTGCCACTCACCATGGAAGCCGTGACCCACAACTCGAAGGTGTCGGAGAAGATCTCGTCGTTTGTGCTCCCCTTGGGCGCAACTGTGAATATGGACGGCACGGCGCTCTACGAGTGCGTCGCCGTGATCTTCATCGCGCAGGTGTACGGATTCACCCTGGGATTCGATCAGCAGCTCATCATTGTGTTCACGGCGCTCCTGGCATCGATCGGCGCCGCCAGCGTGCCAATGTCCGGGCTGGTGATGATGTCGATCATCCTTGCCGCTGTCGGCATGCCGCTGGAGGGGGCCATGCTCATCCTCGCCGTGGATCCGATTCTGGACATGTTCCGCACCATGGTGAACGTGCTCAGCGACTCCTGCGGCGCGGTGATCGTGGCCAAGCTGGATGGGGAGGAGGTGCTAACAAAGGAATAGCGGTTCTGCCTGCGCCCCAAAAAAGGAAAGCCGACCTCGCGATCGGCTCTCCTCGTTCAGACGGCCGGCCCGTCAGTCCCCAAACTTGATTCCCTGGGCCAGCGGTAGCTCGGTACTCCAGTTGACCGTGTTCGTCTGCCGGCGCATGTATGCCTTCCAGGCGTCGGAACCCGACTCGCGCCCGCCGCCGGTCTCCTTCTCGCCGCCGAAGGCACCACCGATCTCCGCGCCGCTCGTACCGATGTTCACATTGGCGATACCGCAATCGCTGCCGCGGTGGCACAGGAAGTACTCGGCCTCGCGCACGTTCTCCGTGAAGATGGCGGAAGACAATCCCTGCGGCACGCCGTTGTGCAACGCCACGGCCTCCTCGATCTCGTTCACCGCTTCTCTCGGCGAGCTGGAAGCCTTGCCATAACCGATGATGTACAGGATTGGCGCAAATGTCTCTTCCTGGACGATCTCGTACTCGTTCTTCGCCGCTGCGATGCAGGGCTGCACGTAGTGACCACCAGGGTACTGCGGACCCTGCAGCGGTTCCCCACCGTAGAGAACCTCGCCCCCCTCTTTCTTGAGCCGCTCGATGGCGTTCTGCAAGTCTTCCACCGCGTCACGGGTCACGAGCGGACCCATGAGTATCGAGGGATCGCGAGGATCGCCGATTCGGATTCCCTCGTAGGCCTTCATCAGGCGGGACACCAGCTCGTCCTTGATCGACTCATGGACGATGATGCGCCGCGTGGTGGTGCAGCGCTGGCCCGCAGTACCCACCGCGCCGAACAGAATCGTGCGCAGCGCCATGTCGAGGTTCGCACTGGGGGTCACGATGAGGGCGTTGTTGCCGCCCAGTTCCAGGATGGTGCGGCCCAGCCGCCTACCGACGACCTCGCCCACTCGGTAGCCCATCTGGCAACTGCCCGTTGCCGAGACGAGGGGGATACGCCAATCGTGCAACAGCCGGTCGCCCACAGTTGAGCCCTTGCCGATTGTGAGGGAGAAGATCGCAGGATCAACGTCGTTCTCCCGACAGACCTGCTCCCCGACCTTGGTGCACGCGATGGCCGTGAGAGGTGTCTGACTCGACGGCTTCCACAACACACTGTCACCACACACACACGCAATGGCCGTATTCCAACTCCACACCGCCACCGGAAAGTTGAAGGCCGTGACGACCCCGACGACGCCCAAGGGATGCCACTGTTCGAACATCCGATGATCCGGTCGCTCGGACTGTATAGTGAGCCCGTAGAGCTGGCGCGAGAGGCCCACGGCGAAATCGCAAATGTCGATCATCTCCTGCACCTCGCCCTCGCCCTCGGCGATGATCTTCCCCATCTCCAGGGTAACGAGTGCACCCAACTCGCTCTTGAGCTCCCGCAGCCGATTGCCCAGCTGCCGCACGACTTCGCCCCGCCTCGGCGCGGGCACCCGCCGCCACTTCAGGAACGCGTCGTGAGCCCGGGAAACGATCTGGTCGAACTCCTCCTCGGTCACCTGCCTGACCGTGGCAATGCGCGAGCCATCGATGGGCGTAATGACCTCGAGCTCCGGACCAGAGCCCACCCAGTCACCGCCGAAACCACCAGAGTTCGTGGCCTCGATGCCGAGGGTCGCAAGGAAATCGCCTGCTACTGCCGCTGTTGTCGCCATGAATACACCCGCTGTTGTTCACCAATTGGAGATCACCCAACCTCCGGGCACGGAGCACTCCCCGTCACCACGGGACCTGTCTCCCATCTTACTGCCGTAGCGCGGCGTGGGCTACCGAATCCACGACGCGCCCCAGGCTGCATAACAAGGGCGCTATCCAGAATGCCGGCGGCCGGTTCCAGTGGGGTCACCGCCGTGCCGGCGGGGGCGCCGGCAGCTAGGGATCCCGCGGTCCGCTGCGCAGCTCCGGCCCGAGGATGCGCCAGCCCGCCTGGTCGGAGCCAAGTCTCAGTCGAATCCCTGAGACGTGGTCATAGGCCGGTTGGGACAAGTCGATGGTCCTGAGGAAGGGAGCCCCAGGACGGAGTCTGGTGGGCCAGGATCGTAGCGGCCGGGCGCTCCCGGCCGGCTGTTCCAGCGCCGCGGAGTCCCACAGCTCAATCACTCCCCGCCATTCGCCCGAGGGACAGACTCCCAGAACGAGACGACGTACGGAGGGATCCAACCGGAAATTCACAGCCAATTCCCGATCCGCAAACGTCAAGCCTTTCGTCCCGTGGTACGGATACATCCACTCCGTCCACTCGACCGACGCACCGGGATGCAACGGTCTTGTTTCGTCCGGATAGAGCTTGCTGGTGCCTCCCCACATCTCGACATATCCCTTGTTCGGGGCTCCGGAGCCCATGGGGATCCGAGTGGTGCGATACCCATAGGACCAAACGTCCACGCCGGGCGTCTTCTCCTTGTCGAACACGCGCACGATTCCCTCTTCCTCGTCGTGGGAATACGCGCTGTAGAATCCCTCCGTCAGGTCGTCAGCCATGAGATCACCCATCTTGGCCCAGCCTTTGATGAACCGGTAGCGGTTACCCGCCCACGGCTGCGGACTGGGGCCCATGTTCTCCTGCCACTTACCCGCGATGAGGATCTTCTCGGTGGGGATGATGAATTCTGTGTTGTCGGTCAGCTCGTTGTGGCCCCCCGGCGTCCACTGGGGATTCACCCAATGCGCATAGTGCACCGTCATGTCGGTGGGATTGGCTATTCGGATCCGCGCCTCGTAGTACGCTCTTGCCGGATATAGCGATACGTCGATCGTCTCCCGTAGCCCCGTCCCCAGCTCCTCCACCTGCATTCTCACCGTCTTGCGACGCTGGGAGTTCTCCAGGACTGCCCAGGTCCACGGCGTTGACCATGTCGTTCCATGCTCGTCGCCTGGCAGGGTGTACTCGACACCGCCGATCCAGATCCACCATCCGGTATCGTTGAGCCCACCGCCGACGGTCACGATATCGTTGCGCCAGAGCTCATCGTGACCGGTGGGTTTGTAGTAAAGGGCGTACACGCGGCCCATCTGCGGCAACAACGTGAGCCGCACGTAGTCATTCTCGAGTATGACCGCCACGTGCTGCTTCCGAACCACCCTGTCGTTATTGACTCTGGCGAAATCGAGGTGCGGATAGGGATCGCCTTGGCGGTAGTAGATGGCGGGCTCGTAGTCGACCTGCGGGACAGTGAGCGTGGTCTCCCTGAGAGCTAGGGTGCCCCCCTGGCCCTGCTGGGACACAGCCTCCGGCCCCGCCGGGGCCTCGGTCGCGATCCACACGTACCAGCTACCCAGCGCCGCTGTTGCGCTCAGGAGCGCGGTCACTGGAACCAAGTTGGAAGGTCTCATACGCCGCACCGCAAATATATGTGTTCATGACCGCGCCAGAGCTTCGCCACCGGCTGCCTCCCCGATGAGCGGAACTTGCGCCGCTGCCCGTCACCTGCGCGTGTGCTGCGATACACGCCATGTCGCTGGACGCACTGCGAGCGTGGCGGTACCTTCGCGGGAGCTTTGAGGTTCTTGCGGGATGGTTTCCTCCTCGCGGAGCCAACGACCATGAAGCGACTTCTCACCAGTCTCCTCTGCCTATCGATCTTCCCTCCTGTCGGCCAAGCCGGCCCCGGAGAGATCCGGTTCGTGGAAACCAGCGTCGATCTGCGCCAAGACGGTTCGGCTGTTGTGCTGTACGCAGTACAGTGGGCCGTGGTGCGGGGAGAGCTGCACGGATTCTACTTCGAGGGCAACGAGCGTCTCGTGGTCGACCTGGTATCCGAAGATTCGTATGCCATCGACGGCGCCGGTCGACGCTACGACCTGTCTATCCGGAGGGTATCCCGAGACAGGTGGGACATCGTGCTGGCCCGCGGGCAAGGCGTCTCCTCCGGAACGGTGACCTTCTTCTTCTCTTTCCTCACCAACTTCGCCTCCGCAGGATACCTGGCGCCAACGACATCGCCAGAGGGAAGAGAGCTGGCCGTCTTCAACTGGTCGCCGGTTCAGTGGAACGAAGCGCGGAACCAAGATCATTACACGTTGAACGTCCTGCTTCCCCACACACTCGATCCGGATGTCGACCCTCGTCGCTACGTCCAGGACCGCCAGGCAGTGCTCACCGAACGCTGGGTGAACGAGAAGTTCCGGATCGACTATCAGAGGGGCGAGGCCGATCGCCTGCGCCTGGTGTTTCACCGAGATCGTCCTGGGAACCGCTACGACATGCGGACCCAGTTCTATCTCCCTGCCGAGTGGTTTTCCCTGGCCGCAGCGGGCGGTCCGGGCCCGGCCGTCTCCCCGCAGCGCCGCGGCCTGCCAACGGAAATGAATTGGATCATTCCCGCCGGGGTGTTCTTGCTCTTGGGCGGCTTCTTCCTGGTGGTGGCAGGAAAGCACCGCTCCATGGTCGCCGCGCACAGAGGGCTAGACGACATCCGTTGGGACGCCCTGGACTGGACGCCCCCGAAACTGGTCCTTTCGAGTTTCCGCACGCCGGGCAAGGTGTGCGAAGATCTCACGGCGCTCGAGGCGGCGTTCTATCTCGGACTCCCGTTCAAACGCATCGTGAGCGCGATGCTGAACTCCATGGTCGCGGAAGGGTTTCTGGAAGTGACCACCAGGAATCCCCTACGCGTCCGCGTCCTGAGCGCGCCCGACAAGGAGCGGCTCGACCAGTACGAGCGACTGTTCTTCGAGTCACTCGAGGACGACGGCAGGCTTTCGCAGGGGGAACTCGAGACGTTCATGAACCTGGCCGTCGATACCATCCGGAAGAAAGCCTGGGACTGCGACGTCGAGGCCACCAAGGCGTACTACCAGAACCTGGTGGAGGAGAAGGCACGCGACGATCAGCGAGGCACCGACGAAGACTGGTACTGGTGGTATCACAATGAACACGCGTACTACACTCGCCGGTATCACCATGACCGGGACCCCTTCCACCACGAGGTCGACATCCCGGTGCAGACGGACCACCTGGTAAGTGGGCCGATCGACACCGATCTCGTGATGGATCTCAACGTGTGCCACGACGCTTGCCACTCAGCGTGCCACTCGGCCTGTCATTCGGCGTGCCACTCGGCGTGTCACTCCGCCTGTCACTCAGCGTGCGTGAGCGGGAGCTCCCATTGATCCGGCCGCCCGAAAAACCCGTCGATCTCAGCTGGATCGACGAGTTCATCGAGAGCATCCGACCCTACGTGTTCGTCAGGGAGACGGACAGGCTGATCATCAAGCGACCCAATCAAGCGCAGAAGCTGAACTCTCAGGGCGCCGCCATCTTGAAGGCGCTCCTCGGGGGAAAGACGGTTGAGACCCTGCTCGACGAGGTCGGTCGAGAACCGCGCAAGACGCGCGACATCCAACTATTCATGCTCGAGGTCAAGCGCTTCCTGGAAGGCCGCCTCGACGACGTTAATCGCACGTGCGCCGTGGACGTCCAACCGTTCAACATGCGGTTCTCGCGGCTACCGATACTGTCGGAGCTGGCCATCACCTACCGCTGCAACCTGAAGTGCACCTTCTGCTACGCGGGCTGCAACTGCACCACAAACCCGGTTGGCGACGACCGGGAAATGACTACATCCGAAACCAAGGCGGTGCTGCGGCAGATCTACCACGACGCCCAAGTTCCCTCGGTGAGTTTCACGGGTGGCGAACCTACCCTGCGCCAGGATCTACCCCAGCTCGTCCGCTACGCCAGCGACCTCGGGATGTGGGTCAACCTGATCACGAATGGGACTCGCATCACTGCCGAACGGGCGAAGGTCCTCGCTGACGCGGGGCTCAACTCCGCCCAGGTGAGTCTCGAGGGAGTCACCGCGGAAGTGCACGAGAAGGTGACGATGATTCCGCACTCGTTTCCCCGGACCGTCGCCGCGGTGCATCATTTCAAGGCTGCAGGGATTCCCGTTCACACCAACACGACGATCAACCGTGACAACCTGCACGAGTGCGTGAAGTTTCCGGCATTCGTCAGGCAAAACCTTGGAAACCAGAAGTTCAGCATGAATCTCGTGATCCCCTCCGGCAGTGCCGCGCTGAACGAGAGGTTGGCAGTCCGTTATAGCGAGCTGGGACCGCACCTGATGGAGATCGCCGAGGAGAGCAAGCGGCACGAGGTGGAGTTCATGTGGTACTCACCCACGCCGATGTGCATGTTCAATCCCATAGCACACGGCCTGGGAAACAAGGGCTGCGCGGCCTGCGATGGACTACTCTCCGTCGGTGCCAACGGCGACGTCATACCTTGCGCGTCCTACGACGAAAGCGTGGGGAATCTGTTGCGACAGGACGTCCTGGAAATCTGGGAGTCACGACGCGCGGAGCAGTTCCGTGACAAGTTCCTGGCGCACCCCCAGTGTCGCAGTTGCGACAAGTTCCAGATCTGCAACGGCGCGTGCCCGCTCTACTGGCGGCAGATGGGCTTCGATGAGCTGAGCCGGCGGAACGCGTTCCAACCAGTCACCACGGAGCACTTCCAGCAATGATTCTCCCGAGACCGCAGGACCGCGGCATTGTCGTGTTCCTGCTGTTCCCCTCGATGCCCTACGGACCAAGACTCGTGACCAGCTTTGGGCTCATCGCGGCAGGAGTCCTGGTCCAGCTGTACGCGGGATCCTTCCTGCCGGGATGTGGTTTGTTGATTGCGGGAAACCTACTGCTCTTGGTCAAGGGGTACGACAACAGGGTCGACGTGAAGGCGTTCGATCCGGACCCGCACTGGGAGCGAGCCGGCATGGAGAAACTGGAGGAGCTCAAGGTCCTGGATCAGAAGATTCGCCGCTGGGATCGGAGCGCCCTCGACGTCTCCAACCCGCTGGGCCTGGTGGTGTTNNGCACGCACTCTCGGTCTCGACGGCATCGTGCTACTCGTACCTCACTGGATCACCGGCGTCCGGTCAACACTGCGGAGACCCAACCTGCTGGTGCGGATCGAAACCATCGAGGCGGTCCTCGACCGAGCCAGGCGGCGTCTCAGGGACCACAACGTGACCCTCATGATGCTATTGAGCGGCGGCGACACCAAGATCCCAGAGGACGTCAAGTTCCGGGTCGACATAGCGAATCACGACCAGGACTTCCTCGGACTCTACGGACAAGTAGTCATCAACGAGGTCCAGGGCACCTCACATCCCTACTTCTACGTGGTGCTCGTGGCGCGCCGGGGATACGGCCTCCGCGAGGTATTTCGGCGGTACGCCAACCCTTCAAACCTCACCAAGGAGTTCAAACGCGAAGGGGAGGTGGAGGTGATGGTCATCCGCCAGCACACCACCAAGACCAAGGGATACGCCACTAAACCGGCGGTGGCCAACGACATCTTCCATCAGGGGTTGAAGCTCGCGGAACAGGTGGCTGTGAAGGCAGCAGCCTAGCGCGGCAGGAGGTGCTCCGCACTCCAGCAATCCTATCTCACAGCCAGTTACCTAGCACACCTCAGGAGGGATTCGTGAAACCACGCACTTTGTTAGCCATCCTGGCGGCGGCACTCGTCCCCGGCGTTGCCACCGCCCAGGGCACGCGACTGCTGCGGCAGCCCACGGTCAGCCAGACCCGTATCGCCTTCGCGTACGCCAACGACATCTGGACCGTGCCACGTACAGGCGGTGATGCGACGAGGCTCACCACCTTCCAGGGCAGCGAATCAAGTCCGCATTTCTCACCCGACGGGACGCTCCTGGCGTTCAGTGCGGAGTACGACGGCAACACGGACGTTTACGTCATGCCGGTGGAAGGGGGAGCCCCCAGGCGGCTGACCTGGCACCCGGGCGGCGACCTGGTGCAGGGGTGGACGCCGGACGGCTCCCGGGTGGTCTTCGCATCGGGACGAAGCAGCGCACCGGTGGGCTATGCCAGACTCTGGACAATTGCAGCCGATGGCGGAATGCCCGAGGCGCTCCCAATACCGACGGCCTACGCCGGTGAGCTCTCCCCTGACGGCCGACGCTTCGCGTACCAGCGCATTCCGCAGCCCAACAACCAGTGGCGCAACTATCGAGGTGGTCAGACCCAACCCATCCTTGTCATGGACATGGGCGACTACGAGGTGGAGAAGCTGCCATGGGATAACAGCAACGACTTTGACCCCGTGTGGGTCGGCAATCGGATCTACTTCCTGTCTGATCGTGACTGGGCGATCAACCTCTACGGCTACGACACGGAAACGGGACAGCTCGACCAGCTCACGCATTTCGTCGACTACGACGTGAAGAACCTCGACGCAGGCGGCGGAGTGCTGGTATTCGAGCAGGCGGGGCAGATCCACCTGTTCGATCCCGACACCAGGACGTCGCACCCGGTCGAGATCCGTGTGCGCGGGGACTTCCCGTGGCTCCGGCCCCACTGGGAGAGTGTGGGCAACCTGCTGCGCAACGCGGCGCTCTCGCCAACGGGCGCGCGCGCGCTGTTTGAGGCCCGGGGAGAAATCCTCACGGTTCCCGCAGAGAAGGGCGACTATCGGAACCTGACCAAGAGCCCCGGCGTCGCCGATCGAACACCGGCCTGGGCTCCGGACGGCGAGCACATCGCCTGGTTCTCAGACGCCAGCGGCGAGTACCGGCTCATGATCGGGACGCAGGACGGACTCGAGCCGCCGCGAGAGATCGAGCTACCGAATCCAACGTTCTACTACACCCCGGCGTGGTCGCCCGACTCCAAGTACTTGGTCTTCACCGACACGGATCTCAACCTCTGGTATGTGGAGGTGGAGAACGGGAAGGTGAAATTGATCGACACGGATCAGTACGCGCACCCCCAGCGCTCCGTCGATCCCGTCTGGTCGCCGGACTCCAAGTGGATCGCCTATGCCAAGCGACTGGACAACCAGTTCCACGCCGTCATGCTCTATTCCCTCGACGAAGGGAACGCGCACCAACTGACCGACGGCCTGTCTGATGCGCTCGCGCCCGAGTGGGACAAGAGCGGCAAGTACCTCTACTTCATGGCCAGCACCAACTTCGGCCTCAGTGTCGGCTGGCTCGACATGACCTCGTACGACCGGCCGACCCGCCGCGGGCTCTACCTCGCCGTCCTACCAGCGGACGAGCCATCCCCCTTCCTTCCTGAGAGCGACGACGAGAAGGTCGAGGAAGAGGAGGAGGAGAAAGAGGAAGAGGAGAAAAGCGAAGAGGAAGAGACCCGGGTCCGGATCGACTTCGATGGCATCGACCAGCGGATCCTCGCCATCGACGTGCCGCTGCGAAACTACGTGGGCATCCTGGCCGGACCGGAGGGCGTCCTGTTCTACGCCGAGGCCATCGAGAACCAGCAGGGCGTGACGCTGCACCGCTACGATATGAAGGAGCGCGAGGGAAAGCCGTTCCTCGAGGGGATCAACACAGCGGTCATGTCGGCTGACCGGAAGAAGCTGCTGTATCGAGCGCGCTCCGTGTGGGGCATCGTCGCCACCGACTCCGGCACGAGAAAGGTGGGTGACGGCAAGATCAGCACGGACCTCCGCGTCAAGGTGGATCCCCGGGTCGAATGGCAGCAGATGTTCCGAGAAGCATGGCGCTTCCAGCGGGACTACCTCTACGTGGAGAACACCCACGGCGCCGATTGGGGCGCCGTCTGGGAGGCGTACCAGCCTTGGCTCCCGCACGTGGCTCACCGGTCGGACTTCACCTACTTGTTACGGAACATGGCCGGAGAGCTGTCCATTGGTCACTCGTACACCTCCGGCGGCGATATGCCGGACGTGGAGCGGGTGTCAATCGGCCTCCTGGGCGCGGATGTGGCGGTGGAGAACGGCCGATACCGCATCGAGCGGATCTACACGGGCGAGAACTGGAACCCGAGCCTCCGGGCGCCGCTGTCGGCTCCGGGGATCGATGTCTCAGAAGGCGACTACATCCTCGCGGTCAACGGAGAGGAAGTCCCGGGATCGGCGAACTTCTACCGCTTCTTCGAGGCCACCGCCAACCGGCAAACCGTGCTCACCGTGAACGGCAGGCCCTCAATGGACGGAGCGCGGCACGTGACAGTGGTACCTGTGGCCAGCGAGAGTCAGCTGAGACGGCGGGCCTGGGTAGAGAGCAACCGCCGTAAGGTCGATGAGATGTCCGGCGGCCGCCTGGCTTATGTGTGGCTGCCCAACACGTCCACCACCGGGTACAACTACTTCAACCGCTACTACTTCGCCCAACAGCACAAAGAAGGTGCCGTGATCGACGAGCGTTTCAACGGCGGCGGCTCGGCGGCGGACTACATGGTGGATTACATGTCGCGGCGCCTCACGGGCTTCTTCAACAACCCGGTGGGAGAACGCACGCCGTTCAAGAATCCGAACGCAGGCATTTGGGGCCCCAAGGTCATGATCATCAACGAGTCGGCAGGCTCGGGAGGCGATCTGCTCCCCTACATGTTCCGGGCCACGGGCATCGGGCCGCTCGTGGGGACGCGCACCTGGGGTGGCCTGGTTGGGATCTGGGACGTCCCCCCGCTCATTGATGGCGGACGGATCACGGCGCCGCGGGGTGGATTCTTCGATCTGGACGGCCAGTGGGCCGTCGAGAACGAAGGCGTGGCTCCCGACATCGAAGTGGAGCAGACCCCCAAGGCGGTCATCGCCGGTGGCGATCCACAGCTCGAAGAGGCGGTCCGGGAAGCCGTGCGCCTGTTGCAGACACACAAGGCGCAGTTACGCGCCGAACCGCCGGCCCCGGTGCGGACGCGGCGCCCGACGCGGGGGCGGACCAGGTAGCAGGATGCTGACAAAGGAAGCGATGGCACTGCCGTCCTGCGGCGCCGCTACGGTGATCCCGCGTCGCTGAGCGGCGCCAGAACGGGGTGCTGGGTGCTCGGTGTTGGGTGCTAGGGCCTTGGGTGCCGAACTCGCGCATTCCCTAGAGCCAAGCACCCAGCACCCACACCGGCAGTGAACTCGCAGCGACGCGCCCGGCGGCACCTACCAGCGCGTTTTGTTCAGTGAGCGAACTTCTGGGGCACGACACGAAAGGGTGCTGCCAACGGAGCGACAGGAGGTGGGGGAGGCGACGGCGCCCTCGCCTCTATGGCGTCAATGAAACGGACTCCCGAGACGCCGCACTAGCGCCCGATCCGCACCGGTAGCCGCTTGGCACCCCAGGTGCCGGCCGGACCCTCGAATACGCCGGCACACGGCGTGCCGCAGTTCGAGCAGCAGCCGTCGTCGGACAGGTTCCACGCCTTGAGCACGTACCAATCGCGGGCGATGACGACCTGGCCGCACTGATGGCAGATGGTGCTCCCCCCTTCGAGATCGTGCACGTTACCGGTGTAGGCATACCGGATACCACTCCGCAGGGCGATGTCCCGGGCCTTGTCGAGGGTAGCCGGCGGCGTGGGCGGAACGTCCAGCATTTGCCAATCCGGGTGGAACGCCGAGAAATGCAGGGGCACGTCGGGGCCTAGGTGCTCCATCACCCACTCGGCCAGCCGGCCAATCTCGGCGTCCGAATCGTTCCTGCCCGGGATGATGAGGGTGGTCACCTCGAACCACACATCCGTCTCATGCTTGAGGTAGACCAGGGTGTCGAGGACGGGTTGCAGGTGTCCCTTGGTGAGCTGCCAGTAGAAATCCTCGGTGAACGCCTTGAGGTCGACGTTGGCGGCGTCCATGTACCGGTAGAACTCGCGCCGCGGCTCGTCACACACATAGCCCGCCGTCACGGCCACGGTCTTTACGCCCCGTTCGTGACAGGCGTGCGCCACGTCGATGGCGTATTCGTGGAAGATCACGGGATCGTTGTAAGTGAACGCCACGCTGCGGCAGCCAAGGCGCTCCGCCACTTCGGCGAGCGCTTCCGGCGACGCCGCGTCCGCCAGCGTATCGATCTCCCGCGACTTACTGATGTCCCAGTTCTGGCAGAACTTGCACGCCAGGTTGCAGCCGGCCGTGCCGAACGACAGCACCGGCGTGCCCGGGAGGAAGTGGTTCAGCGGTTTCTTCTCGATCGGGTCGACGCAGAAACCGCTCGACCGACCGTAGGTCGTCAGGACGATCTGATCGTCCTGACACATCCGCACGAAGCACATGCCCCGCTGCCCTTCCCGCAGCTTGCAGAACCGCGGGCACAGGTCGCACTGGATGCGCCCGTCCTCGAGCTTGTGCCAGTACTTGGTCGGGACGACCGATGCTGCTAGCTGGCGCATGGTCTCATGGAGCCCCACATACGTCCGTCTAACAATAGGTCAGCAGCCGTCGTTGGGACAGCGGTGGCAGAGACACGTGATCCCCGGCCGACGCCGCCCACCCGGAACCATCCCAGGGCTGTACATCTCCGAAGGCACGGGGGTGAGCACTCACCTCTAGCGGTGGGACGATCCGATGGCTCGGGATGGCGACGGACCAGCGGCGTGGCCGGCATGCCGCACGCACTGCCAACCCGATCCGCAACGACCACCGCAGGCAACGATCCAGCTAGTCCCTCTATCTAAACAAACGTGGACCAGTCACTAAGGCGGCCGCAGGCGACGTATGCCAGGGATCTCTGCGTCTCTCCTTGACACAGATCTACATAACTTATATATAGACGACACAGAGATAGCGGGAGGTTCCCCGCATCATGCCAAGCCAAGCCGCATTGCTCACCGCGGGCTTCGCAGCCTGGATCATGGCGATCCCGCCTGCGCTCAATGCCCAGCAGGACTCGGCCAAAGTCCCCCACCGCGTTCCCAAAGTGTTCTCCCAAGTCCGCGTCGACGGTGTGCTCGACGAGGACCTGTGGCAGCAGGCGCTCGTGATGGAACTCGACTACGAGGTCCGCCCCGGCGAGAACATCCCGCCTCCGGTGAGGACCGAGGTGCTGCTCGCGTACACCGATTCCCATCTGTTGGCGGCGTTTCGGGCCTACGACCCTGACCCGTCGGCCATCCGCGCGACAATCACCGACCGGGACGCCATGTACGGCGACGACTGGGTGGCCCTCGTGCTCGACACCTTCAACGACGAGCGTCGCACTTTCGATTTCTTCTGCAATCCTCTCGGCGTCCAGGGTGACGAGATCGAGAGCCCCCAGGGGGGCGGCGCATGGGACGCCATCTGGGACTCCGACGGGCGCATCACACCCGAAGGCTACGAGGTCGAGATGGCCATCCCGTTCAGCTCCATGCGGTTTCAGCGGAGCGAGGGAGACCAGATCTGGGGCTTCGACGCCGTCAGGAGCTACCCTCGCGCCGTACGGCACCATATCGGCCTGTTCCCCCGGGACCGGAACAACAACTGCTACATGTGCCAGTCGGAGAAGCTCATCGGCTTCGCCGGTGCGACGCCCGGACGGAACGTCGAACTCGACCCCACGGTGTACGGCGTGGTCACCCAGGAACGAGACGGCTTCCCTAGTGGACAGTTCGCCGTGCGGGACAAGGACTTCGAGCCGGGCATCACGGCCCGCTGGGGCTTGACACCGAGCCTTACGCTCAACGCCACGGCGAACCCCGACTTCTCCAACATCGAAGCGGATGTCGCCCAGCTGGATATCAACACCCAGTTCGCCCTGTACTATCCTGAGCGACGTCCGTTCTTCCTGGAGGGGGCGAGCTTCTTCAACACCCGATTCCGGGCCGTGCACACCAGGCAGCTCGCCGACCCAATCTGGGGGACCAAGCTCACCGGAAAAGAGGGGGGCAACGCCATCGGCTTCTTCACGGTGCACGATGAGATCACCAATCTCCTCTTCCCAGGGAGCCAGGGGTCGAGCGTGACCTCTCTAGCACAGAAGAACGTCGGCTCGGTGCTGCGCTACCGCCGCGACATCGGCAGGGCCTCGAATATAGGCGTCTTGGTCACCGACCGGGAAGCCAACGACTACGCCAACCGGGTGGCGGGCGTGGACGGGATCTGGAAGTTCAGCGCCAAGGACCAGGTGCGGTTCCAGGCCCTCGGCTCGTGGACGAGGTACCCCGACAGCGTGTCTAGCGACTTCGGCCAACCCGGAGGCGGTTTCTTGGGAGGGGCCTACCGCTTCGACTACCTGCACAACACCCGCAGCCACGACTGGTATCTCGAATATCGCCAGGTGGATCGAGACTTCCGCGCCGACCTGGGTTTCATGCCGCAGGCCGATTATCGGGTCGCAGAAGTGGGATGGGGACACACCTGGAACAACGACCCGGACAACTGGTGGAACATGCTCAACTTCGGATCGAGCGTGCGCCAAATGTGGGACCTGGACGGCACCACGCTGCAGAGGGCCTACTCGTTCTGGTTCAACTATGCGGGCCTAACGCAGACGTTCTTCAACCTGGGTGGCACGTACGGGGAGCAGACGCACAACGGCGTCGTGTTCACCAACCGGAACGTCGGCTTCGACTTCGGCATCAGGCCCTCGGGATCGCTGTTCTTCGTCCTCGACGGTTTCCTCGGCGAGCGGATAGACTACGCCAACACCCGCGCGGGGAGAGGCCTCCGGCTCGAGCCCTACGCGGAGTTGAAGCTGGGACGTCACCTGGTCCTCAACCTGAGCCACGCGTTCGAGCGACTCAGCGTCGACGAGGGACGCCTCTACACGGCCAACATCAGTCAGCTCCGGGCGGTCTACTGCTTCAGCAAGCGAATCTTCATGAGGACGATCCTGCAGTACGTCCACTATGACCGGAACGCCGACGTCTACACGTTCGAGATCGACCCGGTGTCGAAGAGCCTGTTCAGCCAGCTTCTGTTCTCCTACAAGATCAACCCCCAGACCGTTCTCTTTGTGGGCTACTCCGACAACCACACTGGTGACCACGAGATCGGGCTGACGCAGAGGGACCGGACGGTCTTCGTGAAGATCGGCTACGCCTGGGTGCTGTAGCACGAGCAGCGTGGGGAAGAGCGCTCCCATGAGACAAGTCTTCAGAGATCTCCGCCGTACGGCACGGGTGCTCGTTAAGAGCCCGGCCTTTGCGCTGGTAGCGGTGCTGACACTGGCACTCGGGGTCGGCGCCAATACCGCTGTCTTCAGCGTCCTCAACCGCGTGATTCTGAGGCCGCTGGAGTACCATGAACCCGAGCGGCTGGTGCGGCTCTACCAGGCTCACGTTGACGCGCCAGGCGAATTGAACTGGGTGTCGGGCGCCGCGTTTCTCGACTACCGGGAGATGGCCGGCGGGTTCGAGGCCGTTGCCGCCATATACAACTACCGGGATGTGGGCTTCACGTTGACCGGGAATGGAGCGCCCCGGCGGGTCACTTCATTCCCCGTCAGCGCTGACTTCTTCGACGTGTTCCACGTGCGCCCAATCATGGGACGCACGTTCCTCAGGGAGGAAGAGCGAGGTTCCGCGCGGATCGCGGTGTTGAGCCATCGGCTGTGGGCGACCCATTGGGGCGGCGACCGGAACATCATTGGCCGGAGCGTAGTCCTGGACGGCCACCCGCATGAAGTAGTGGGGGTCATGCCCGGCGACTTCGTCGATGTGGTGGGCGGCGATGTCGATCTGTGGATACCGCTGGAGCTCCAGGACCAAAACGCCCGAGAGAACCGAGGCAATCACTATCTGAGTGTGATCGCACGGCTCGAGGCGGGTGTTTCTCTCGAGGAGGCACAGGCACGGCTCGACGTCGTAACCGCCGGCCTGGCCGAGCGCTACCCCCGGACTGACGCATCATGGTTCGCGCGACTAGTGCCACTGCATGACGACGTGGTTGGCAATACCGGGACCGCGTTGTACGTACTGCTTGGTGCAGCCGGTCTGGTTTTGCTCATTGCCTGCGTGAACGTCGTCAACCTGTTCCTTGCGCGAAATGCCGACCGCCAGCGGGAACTCGCCATCCGGTCCGCACTCGGTTCCGGCAGGATTCGGCTCATCCGGCAACTCTTGACCGAGAGTCTGGCTGTCGCGGTAGTCGGGGGAATGGCGGGTCTCGCCGTTGCACACTGGGGTGTCAGGGCGTTGCTCGCGCTGATTCCAGACTCCCTCCCACGCGCTCGGGAGGTGTCCCCCGACGCAACGCTCTTGTTCTTTGCACTCGGCACGACCCTGCTCATCGGCGTCATCGTCGGCATGATCCCGGCGCTGCGATTCACCAACCCAAATCTCGATCAGACGCTGCGCGACACCACCCGCACCAGCACAGGGGGATTGCGCAGCAGTCACATACGGAACGCACTCGTCACGAGCCAGGTCACGCTCGCGCTGGTCTTGTTGATCGGCGCCGGACTGCTGATGAAGAGCCTGCTCAAGCTGCAGCAGGTGGATCTGGGGATCGCACCCGGGCCTATGATGACGTTCGAGGTCCACCTGCCGGAATCGCGCTATGGTGAGCCATCCAGCCGAGCGGCGTTCCACCAGGCCTTGCACGATCGGCTGGAGGCGGTTCCCGGCGTGGATGCAGTCGGCGCAATCTCGTGGCTTCCCGTCTCCGACATCTACAACACGTGGACCTTCACGTACCTATCGGCGGAAGGGGAAGTGATGGAGCACGGGGGCATGGCCGATTTTCGGGTCATCGAGGGTGGCTACTTCGACGCCATGAACATCGGTCTGCTGGAGGGCAGGCAGTTCGAGCGCACGGATGGCGCAGACGCGCCACTGGTGGCGATCATCAACCAGTCGACCGCGCGGCGGTACTACGAGGGCCGCGACCCCCTGGGTCAGCCGTTTGCCGTGGCGGGACGCGCTTGGAGGGTGATCGGTGTCGTGCAGGACGCCGCACACGATCACCGCGGAGCATTCACGCCCAAGATCTATCTCCCACACGCCCAGTTCGCCTACGACCGGAACTGGTCTCTCATCCAGGCCGTCTCGACCACCACGGATCGCCCCGACCTTGTCGACATCGCTCGCCGTGAGCTGGCGGAGATCGATCCGCAACTCGTCATCCACAACGCCCAATCGATGCAGGCGGTGATGGGAACGGCAATCGCCCGAGAGAAGTTCACGTTCCTCCTGATGGGCATATTCGCCGCCGTAGCCCTGTCCCTGGCCACAGTAGGCATCTATGGCGTCTTGGCGTATTCCGTTACGCAGCGAACCCGCGAGATCGGCATCCGCATGGCGCTGGGTGCTGACCTTCGTGCCGTACGGTGGGCCGTGGTCCGCCACGGAGCAATCCTGGCCGCCGTGGGGATCTCGGGAGGGCTGCTCGGCGCGTTCGCGCTGAGCCAGCTCTTGAGGTCATTGCTGTTCGAAGTCCGCGTGAGGGATCCACTGACCTTCACAGTGGTGCCGATCACCCTGGCGCTCGTAGCCCTACTGGCCGGTTACATTCCGGCTCGCCGCGCCACCAAGGTCGACCCAATCGAGGTACTGAGGCACGAGTAGCATGGGGAAAACGCTTGGTCTTGGGTGCTGCGTGTTTGGCGTTGGGTGTTGGACGTGAGGTGAGCAGCTAGTATGCTAAGTCAGACGTTTGTGACTAGGACCACGCGCCGAGCAGTCCCGCAGCGTGGGTGGCGCTCCGGCGGTCTCGGCGCCGAGGTCTGCCTCAGGAAGCCTGATCCCGCTGCCGTGGCCCGGCGTCGAG
>JABAOF010006023.1_pt1 | contig 39950 bp, 29 predicted proteins | sample 7062171 | NCBI WGS metagenome assembly JABAOF01 (sample SAMN14538628, study PRJNA623070) | marine sediment metagenome | biome: marine biome [ENVO:00000428]; feature: marine pelagic biome [ENVO:01000023]; material: deep marine sediment [ENVO:00002113] | place: India: Gulf of Khambhat ... | reverse complement strand
TGACTTTGCTCTCACTTTTCTGGGTGGGCCGGAGTTTGGCTCAATCTCAGGAAGAATCACAGATGAGGAGACAGGTATCGGGCTTCCCATGGCTCATGTCTGGGCTCATGGCCAGGGCGGCACCCCAGGGGGAGGGGAGACATGGTCAGACACTGCTGGATATTATCTGATACAAGGCCTGGCGGCCGGGCAGTATACGGTGGGAGTCCACAAGGACGGATACGAGGATGAGGTATATCCGGAATCGGTGACCGTTGAGGAGGGGCAGAATACACCTGATATTGACTTTGCTCTCACTTTTCTGGGTGGGCCTGAGTTCGGCTCGATAGCAGGCAGGGTTACTGATGAGGAGACGGGTCTCCCCATCATCATGGCTGAGATCACCATAACAGGAATATACGGTGTCTGGTATTCCGACACGTCGGGGCTTTACTTCTGCGATAACCTTGCTCCGGACTCTTACGAGGTTAATGCTCGAAAATGCGGTTACGTGCCCGAGACTTATCCGGATCTGGTGACTGTCACTGCAGGCGAGATTACATCCGGCATCGATTTCGCGCTCACCCCCATGGGTGATCCTGGTTCAATTTCCGGAACAATCACCGACGCAAATACCGGAGAACCCATTCCAGATGCCCATGTCTGGGCATGCGGAGAGTTCGGCCATGGTTGCGCTCGGACGAATTCTACGGGAGAATATACCATCTCCGGCCTTTATGCCGGGGACTACTTTGTGAGTGCCTGGGCGTGGGGTTACTATCCGGAGGACTATCCCACGACTGTCACCGTTGTTGAAGGTCAAGATACTCCGGGCATTGACTTTGCCTTGATTCCTTTCGGTGGTCCCGGTGAAGGGGTCATCGCAGGAATTGTCCTCGACGACAGCACGCTTTTGCCCATTCCTGATGCTATAGTTTTTGCCGTTTCCTTCAACGGAAACTGGGGATTTGACTTTGCCGACTCAGGTATGTACATGATTGAAGGGTTGCAGGCCGACGATTACTACGTATTTGCAATTGCCCCCGGTTACATAGGTGAATTCTACGACGGAGTGTATAGCTGGCAGGAGGCTACGTTGGTGACGCCCGACGCTTATGACGTAAACTTCTATCTCGGGACATGTGGGTCATACGACGGAAGGATCTCCGGTGTAATCAGCTCGGAGGGTTTGCCAATCGATGGCGCTTTCGTCTATGCGGAAGCCGAGGGAGAAGCAAAAGGTTTCGCGCGGAGTTCGGCTGAAGGAGGGTACGTGATAAACGGACTCCTTCCCGGCACGTATGTGGTTTATGCCTCCAAGGTCTCATATCACGATGGATCATATCCAGACCCGGTCCCGGTGGGATACGGAAGGGTGGGCGGAATCGACATCGAGCTTCCGCCAGTCCAGATAGGAGACGCCAACGGCAATGGCTCAATAGAAGCTGGAGACGTGGTCTTTCTCATCAGTTTCCTCTACCGGGGCGGCTCTGCGCCCGATCCCATGATGACCGGAGATGTGAACGGTGACGGAGTGGTAAACGGTAGCGACGTTGTCTATCTTATAAACTATCTGTTCCGAAACGGGCCTACTCCAGGTAACCCTTAACGGATGGGTAATAAGAAACTGCCCCGCTTTTCGCGGGGCAGTTTTTTTATGGATGGACCGACAGGCAGATAGCTTTTTGCAGATCGCTCCACTGAGAAGCTGAAGAATTATCTGAAGAACATTTTCCTGAGAACAGATACCAGATCGGAGCCTTTGCCCTTCAGATACACATCACCATATTAGATCTTCTTCGCTCTTGCCCTGGGCATCCAGCGAGAGGGGAGGAATCTCAAAATCTTGAAGGAGCGGTGATCACAAAGGTAGATGTGTTTATCGTCTGCAACAAGGCTGCCCGGGCGGTCCAGAAGATTATAGGAAGCTACGAGAAGGGGAGGAGAGGCGGAGATATCTACCACCTGCACTTCTTCATTGTCCATGCTTAAATAGGCATAAGGATGTTCCACGAACAGATCTTCAATCTCCTCGGAGATGGGATAGAAGCCCAGGGACTCCGGTGCTTCTGGATTGTAGATATCATATATCTTCATTCCCGCCAGGTCGAAGGACGCGAACAGAAAGTTGCCTACGGAGAACACGTTAGTGCATGCTCCGGTCGTGGGAATGGATGTGACCAGGAAAGGGTTATCTCTGTCAAGAGCATTTATAATGGTCAGTCCCGCAGTTTGATCTGCAACGTAAAGATAATCTCCTACCGGGACAAGTTCCCGAGCAGTCCCCGGAGTTTCGACCGAACCTCTGGGGATCAAGCCCGAAGGATTCTGAACGTCTACGATCTGGATATCGTTACCTGCATTGAGAAGGTAAGCATATCCGTCCTTCACCTCAAGGCCGTAGGTGTATCCTTGCGGTACATAACTTCCTACCACCGCCGGATGAAAGGGATCTGATGCGTCTACGACTTGCATACCAGTCAGAAGCGCTGTGATATAGGCGTAATCCCCCTCGATTTCGACACCATTGTTGTTGTACGGGGCATAGAGCACGCTCGCTGCTTGCGGATTCTGAGGATCCTCCACGTCTAATATGTGAAGCCCGGAATGGTCACACATCACGTAAGCAAAAGTATCTTTGACCGCTACGTCCTTGCAGGTGCCGGGTATGACCCACCTGCCGGAAACGAAAGGGCGATCAGGGTTAAAGACGTTGATTATAGTTATGGGATCGAAAAGATCAGCGACAAAGACGAAGTCCGAGTAGAAATAGACTCTCCGGGTGTGGTCTCCCAGGCTTAGCGCTGAGACCTCCTGTGGGGAACTTCTGTTTATGATATCCAGTACCAGAAGTCCCTCGTAGTTTGAACCCAGATACGCATAGTCTCCGGCGACGGAAATATCGGCTATGGCGGATGTGGTGGCATGACTGGAAACAAGAACGACATTTCTTGGACTGCTCACATCTAAAATGGAAAACTGCGCCGGGTTTCCCAGATAAGCATAAGTTCTTCCGTCCTTCGTGTTCACAAACACCTTATTTGCTCCGGGGACAACGTCGCTTGAGCCGATCAGGTAGGGAAAATAAGGAAACAATACGTGAACCAGCTTCAAACCACCTGTTCCAGCGATATAGGCCACGTTACCGCTTAAATCAAGAGAGAGGGGGTGGAAACCAGCCACGTAACAGGAACCGATCAAAGAGACGTTGAAAGGATCCGAGATATTCAGGACCAAAAGTCCGGCATCCTTTGCAGCCACGTATGCGCAATTGTTCCCAACTTTGATGTCCCTGGGAAGATCAGGCGTCTTAAAGCTGCTTATCAAAGACGGCTGGCTAAGTGACGAAATATCAATTACATGCATAAGGCTCTCCCCGGACACAGCATAAGCGTAATTGCCCCAGAGATCAACCTTTAGACCGTCTTTGGGAAGCTCCACTTGACTTAGCTGGGAAGGGGAATTAATGTTAGCCAGGTCGGTAATCGTCAGCCCGTCGTAGAAGAGGCAGTATGCTTTGGACTGATGAAACTTGATATCCCTCAGATCCGACCAAAGGGTGCTGGAAAGCTTTATGATCTCCGGCTTGCTGGCGGGAGGCGATTGAATCTGAGCCGGCTCAAATAGCAGAGGCAGCACAAGTATCAGCGGCAGCGCTAATGCCAAAGTTAAGGTTTTGGTGCGATTCATTTTTAGGAGAACGAAATCAGAAAATCTTGCAAGAAGATCAACTTTTCTCTTGACGACGTATGCACGTAATTCTATATTCCACTTGAATTCAAAAAAGCAGGAGAAAAGCCGCTTGAGGGCGGACTCTGGATCCCTCAGGATAGCTTCTTAGCCCCCCTATCCTACCAGAGCGAGCCCTCATCTTTTTTACGCAGAGTCTTGCGGGGTTTTGCAAAAATAAAAGTTGTGTTCCGCCCTTCTTCCTTTTATAATTGTATCGGTTTTTGGCTCGACATCATCACAGCATTTAAGATGAATAAAAGAATATGCTTCCTAAGAGCCGGTGGCTGGGTTTTGGCTGTCCTGCTCATATCTGCATGTGTGGGAAAAAGGCCCGACGGTGACGTGGCATTGATCAAGCAGCTTCTGGCGAAGTTTGAAAGAGGAGTAAATGGAAGCAATGTGACGGTTTTAGACTCAATAGTGCTGGACAAGAAGTTGGACATATCTTCCCGGCTTTTAGACAGCCTCTCCTTCGGGAGAAAGCTTGAAGGTGGCCGTATCGCTAAAAAGAGTTTTGTGATCGTGGGGGATAGCGCGGAAGTTAAGCTGAGGCTAAGCCTGGAATATGCCGCGGTTCTGGGGGAGGTGAAACAGATTGAGAAGCCGCTTAGGCTTTTTCTGCACAAAAGGAAAGGGAAGTGGAGAATACGAGATTTTGCCGCTTTTTTCGAGCAGGCTGATAGTTTGAGAAGATAGACAAACCAGGAACGCAGCTTGAAGCCCACGACTGCCAAAGCATACTCTCGCTTGGCACGTGGCGGAAAAGTAAGGCACAGCATTCAGGTTGCACCTAATGAGAACCGATGTTGCTGTCAGCCCTCAGTTTGAGCCAAGAAAGTAGCCATGCTGGATATAAACGAAAGCATTGAGAGCGAGATCAACAAGGCGGTGAGCTTCATCCGGCACGCTTTGGATTCTGAGCCGTCCTACATCCAGGTGGAATCAGGCGAGGAAGAAACCGAGCCTCTGCTTCTGGACAAAGACTTAGATAAGCTCTCCTTTAGCGTAATTGAAGATAAAGAGCCGCACGGCAAAGTGGTAGCTTTGGATGGCGGTTCAGCCACGGTGCTGAAAGGAAGATCTTTCCTCATCGGCGTCTATCGGGCTGGCGCCGTTGTCTACCAGCAGCGGAATAGGGTGGGTCAGAAGATCATACCTTTGAGGCTGGAGATAATATCACAGGCCGAACTCCCCCGGACGTATGCTTCTGCATATCGCAACCTGGTAGGCGAAGAACCTTCTGAATCTCCGGGAATGGACAAGATGCTGGATCGCCTGCGCCTTTTCTCGGAATGGAGGTTAGCACAGGAGGTTTTGGATGAGATGGAAAGTGGTGACATGCTGCTTATAGATGGGTCGCTGAAAGCAAGCATTGCTCCGCCTCATAGTTTTATGGCTGACTTCACGCGGAAAGCTCACGATAAAGGTGTTCATCTGGCGGGAGTAACGAAAACCAGCACACTTTACTGGGGAGACAAATCGCCACTGATTCCGGCGGTGATGAGAATAGGGGAGAGGTTCTGCCCAAACTCAAAATGGTTTTGCCAGATCTCCGACGAGAAGCTGCATATTGTTTCGTCAAGTTACTTTGGAAGAATCTACGTGGCCAAGCTGAAGGCCTCTTCGGATTTTGCCTTTCGCACAGACGTCAATCGCATCGATTCGGTTGACCCGGGCTTGATTTTCTCTGTTTTATCGTACTTTTCCAGCGATCCGGCTTTCTTGGGATACCCCTACCCGCTGGCCGCAGCCCATAATCTGTCCCGGATTGCCCTTTCGGAGGTAGGAGACATCAGATATAAACTGCAGTCCAAAGCTTTCGAAAGAGGTGTCAGTTCATCGGACTGGGACCTTTTGTTCACCGATTTTCACGAGGTGCTGAATGCGGATTTGAATAGATGAGGATAAGCTCACTGAAAATGTCGCTGTGAACGTTTGCAGGGGGCGGAGCAATGTCCAGAAGATTGCTTCGTCGCTCCGCTCCTCGCAATGACGGACATTTGGCTGTCCTTGTCATTACGAGTTCCTGAAAGGAACGAAGCAATCTCGGAGAGATTGTCTGGTTGGCTTGCTCCTTGCAATGTTGGGTGGTTTCCGGAACCAGGAAAGAGAGTTTGACCGGCATATTGATTGGATCAGAAAAAGGTGGCCGGATGGACTATAAAGGCAGAATCACAGGAAAGAAGATAACTGAGCTCTACTTTCGGACCTTCTACGAAGAGGACTTGCATCTGGGAGACATCCTTCTGGCAGAGGATGAGGACAGAAAATTGCCATTCCTCTTAAGAGTGGTCGACATAAGCTATGGAGTGGAGGCATCCGATCCCAACTGGGCTGAAAGGACCGCGGGAAACATGATGCTTCTGGACAGGCAAAATGAACCTTTCCAGTTCCACGAGAAGGAGAGGAGGCTGTATAAGGTCGGGCGATGTGTGCCGCTGGGTTACATAAAAGGGAATACTTTCAGAAAGCCCAAGACGATCCCATCTCATTTCTCGAAAGTCAGAACTCCACACAATAGGGATTTTGAGTTTCTGAAATCCTTCATTGGAGATGTCCAGATCGGTCTGCTGAGATCAGGAGAGGAGGTCTTGGATTTTCCGGTAGGCATCTCAGGCGATGTCTTTCCTTATCATATAGGCATATTCGCTACCACCGGTATGGGCAAAAGCAATTTGATGAAAGTTCTCGCCGGTGCGGTTCTGGAATCCTCCCGATACGGCATGCTGATACTGGATCCTCACGGGGAGTACTACGACGGTGGCGGAGACCCGGGCCACAAAGGCTTAGCGGATCATCCCTTGGCGCCAAGGGGGCTTCGGGTTTACAGCTCTCGCAATCTAAGAGGTCCGCACAACAGGCTTAAGATTAGTCCCCGGGAAATAGACATAAAGGATTTCCGCCACATTTACGACTTCACCCAGCCGCAGGTGGAGATGCTCTATGCGACAAGATATCTGTTCGGCGAGAATTGGATGGAGAGGATTGCGCACGCCAAGATGGAGGAGCTTCTGGTTCAGCTTTCCACTGCAAAAGGATTTTTTGAGTCGACCGCAGGCGTGATTCAAAGAAGAGTGGAACAAATTCTCAGGCTTCCATTCATCCACAAGGATCCGGAATTGTCCATCACTAAGAACGTGATCAAGGACTTAGAATCGAGCAAGCTGGTTCTGATCGACACCTCGAACATGTCCGAGCAGGAAGAGCTCTTGATATCTGCGGTTCTGTCAAGAGCGGTGTTTCAAAATAATTGCAGGGCATATCAGGATCCGGCCAGATTCAAGATGCTTCCGCCCACCATCATCGTGATGGAAGAAGCACAGAGGGTGCTTTCTCAAAAGGGTCGATCGGACATAAACATCTTTGCTCAGATATCAAGAGAGGGGCGAAAGTTTAAGACCGGCTTATGTGCTATCACGCAGCAGCCTAAACTGATTGACGAGGAGCTACTGTCTCAGTTCAATACGTTGTTCATTCTGGGGTTGGCTGACGAGAGGGACAGAAACATAGTGAAATCGTCAGCCAAACAAGAAATCTCCGATTTGGGCACGGAGATTCAGATGCTGGAGGCAGGTGAAGCTTTGATCACTTCACCTCAGTCGCCCTTTGCCATTCCGGCGAAGATACATCTTTATGAAGAATGGCTGAAAGGCAGAACAGGAGAAGAAAAAGAATTTGAGGCGACAAAAATAGATCGGGATTTTTTCTGACGCAGATATCCCGAAGTCGGTAATTGGGTAGCCGCAGGCTTCAGCCTGCGACGCTTTGGGACGTCACAGCTTAAATTCATCGAAGCTCCGGCAATCAAGAATTGATTTGCTAATGCGATTGATTCATATATCCGACAGCCATCTGGGGGCAAGCGGATTCTCCAGGAGACTCTCACCCTCCGGCTTCAATCAGAGGGAAGAGGACATCTGTAATTCTTTCCAGTTCGCTATCGACCAGATAATAGAGCTCAAGCCTGACATTGTCCTGCACACAGGCGATCTTTTCCACACGGTAAGACCCACCAATCGCATCATCAATTTCGCCATAAGACAGATTCTGCGCGTGGTGAACGAGGACATCCCCATGGTAATCATCTCGGGTAATCACGATACGCCCAAGCAGAGAACGGTGGGTTCGGTTTTCTCATTCTTCGAAGTTTTGTCTCCCCGCCTCCATCTGGTCTATAGAAATCAGTACGAATTGGTAAAGCTCGACAGCGTGGCTATCCACGCCATTCCTCACTGCCTGGATCAAGAGGATTTCTCGAGGGAAGTTGCCAAGGTAGAGATTGACAGCGGACAGCGGACGGCGCAGGATGGGCAAAACATGGACTTCAACATCTTGATGCTTCATGGGGTGGTGGCGGGAATTCCCGAGTTTTCCATGGGGGAGTTGGCGGAGCAGGAGATCCCGTCATCATATCTGGAGATGCCTTTTGACTATGTGGCGCTGGGACATTATCATCGACATTGTCAGGTGAGTTCTAAGGGGTATTATGCTGGCTCGACTGAAAGGCTGTCCATGGGGGAGTTAGGGCAAGAGAAGGGATTTATGGAAATTAATCTGAGTACAAAGGAGACAAACTTCCATCCGGTTCCTGCCAGGGGCATGATTGAGCTTCCTTCCATCAGCGCGACGGATTTGAATCAGGAAGAGATACTGGAGCAGATGCAAAGAAGAATCCAGGCAGACGATATCACGGACAAAATCGTCAGGCTGAAAGTCAGAAGCATTCCCGAGCACATATACAACTCCCTGGATTTTCGCAGAATCGGTGAGCTGAAATCGAAAGCTTTTCACTTCGACCTCAGGTTCGAGAAGAAGGAAGAAGAATCAAGAGAACAGGCGGTTACGACTTCTATCGGTAAACTGAACGTGGAATTTGAGCAGTTCCTAAAAGGGATAGCGGTGGAGAATCTAAAGAAAGATAGACTGCTTGAGTTGGGCCTGAGATACTTGACGGTTGAGTCTGAAGAATATCAAAGTGAACAAGGGATAGAGAACCAAAGATAGCAAAAGTAAGAATGCACCTGAGAAATATCCGGCTAGAGAACTACAGAAGATTCAAGTGGACGGAGCTTGAGTTTCCGGACGGGATAGTGGGGGTGATAGGTAACAACGGGGCAGGCAAATCCACCTTGATGGAAGCCATCGCCTGGGCCCTGTTTGGCACGGATGCTTCGCGCACCAGCAAGGATCAAATCAAGTCGGTTTTTGCCGGAAAGCCGGACGTATGTCGTGTGATCCTGGATTTCGAGATGAACGGGGATAACTTTCAGGTGGTGCGAGAATTGAAGGGAACATCGCATTCCGTAGACGCTTCGGTCATCGTCAACAAGAAAGTCACAGCGCGAGGAAATACCGCAGTGAACGAGCTGATCCAGAAGACTCTGGACATGGATTATAGAGCCTTCATGACCTCTTTCTACGCCAAGCAGCGAGAACTGAACGCCCTCTCCGATTTTCAGCCGTTCAAAAGAAAGGAGCTCCTGGCTCGCATGTTGGGCATAGAAACGGTGGATGCGGCCTTGAAGAAACTGAGATCGGACAAAAGGGAACTGGAGATGAAGCTGGATTTCCATCGTCCCCGCCTCAAAGACAAAGACGGGCTAAAGGCCGGAAGGAGAGATAAATCCGAAAACCTGTCAGTGCTGAAACAAGAATCGAAGACTGCGAGACAGAAGTGGGAGTCCGAGACTGCCGGATTGAAAGAGATGGAGAGACTCTGGGAACATTTGAAAGGCAAATATAAGGAGCACATTCACCTCGGACAGAGAATCACCGTAGCTCAAACAGAAAGGAAAAGCCTGGAGACGCTACTGAGATCGCAGGAAGAAGAAAGGATTAAGCTGATGGCACTCATGGGTAACGGGGAAAGACTGCAAAAGTCGCTTGGCCCTTATGATGATATCAAAAAGGAGCTTTCGCTTTTGGATGGGACAAGGGCAAGAGCCGAGCACCACAAGATTACGCAAAATCAAATCAAGCAAGCGGAAACGCTGATAGGTTCAGATCAGGAGAGACTGGCTGGCATAAACAAAGAGCTTGAACCGAAAAATGAGGTCGATGCAGCGGTGAAAGAGCTCAGAAAAAAACTAGATGCGGTGGAGCGTGAACTTGAAGAGACAAGAAGTCTATTTATCAGAGCAGAATCCTCTTGCAGGTCGGTCAAGGATGAGAACGGCAGACTGAGATCACAGTTGGAGCATATCGAACAACTCGGTCCGGATTCAGTATGCGACCGCTGCCTCAGGCCGATGGGCTCTGATTACCACAGAATCCGGGAACATCTTGTGGATGAACAGAAACAGCTGGGAACCAGACTGGAATCTCTGGAAGAGGAAAGGGAGAAGATTAAGAAGAGGGGACAGGAACTCAAAAAGGTGAAGGTTGATCTGGAATCGGAGAGGGAAAAGCTACAGAAGTCTGTGGAGACGTTTTCCAGACTGGAAGGGGAGAGGCAAAATCTTGAAAGTGGCTTAAAAGAGAAAGACAAAAGTCTGCTTTCCTTCCGGAAGGTTTTGACAGAAATAGGAGAGGTAGAATATGACCCATCCTACCATGAGAAGCTCAAGGCTGACTTTGAACATTTGGAAGGACTAAAGCAGCAGCTGACTGAGGTCACGTCTCAGCTGAAGAGATTGCCTCAGGTGGAGAGGAGTATAGACGAATTGAACAAGAAGGTGCAGGGCCTGGGAAAAGAAGGGGAAAAACTGAAGGAACAAGTCTCCGCTCTTGGATTTTCCGAAGACGAGTACAGGACTGCGGAACAAAAGCTGGGAGAGCAAAGGACAGAAGTCCACTCGCTTGAGCTGACGCTAAAGGACATGAACCACCGAAAGCAGATGCTTGTAAAAGAGATTGATCAGATTGAAGAAGAAATCAAAAACACCCTGCAGTTGGAGGAGGATATAAAGAAATGGGAGGAGGAGCGGCGGTATCTGGAGAAACTGGATCTGTTATTCACAGATTTCAAGGTATCCCTCATCGGGCGAATCAGACCTGCGCTTTCCCGCCACGCGAGGACTCTTTTCCTGGAGCTTTGCGACAACAGGTACGAGGATTTCGAGCTGGATGAGGATTACGAGATCTTCATCCAAGATCAAGGCGAGAGATTCCCCATAAGTCGCTTCTCCGGCGGCGAAGTCGATCTGGCCAATTTGTGTCTTCGCGTAGCCATTTCACTCTTGATCTCCGAATCCAGCCAGGCGGGCTTCTCCTTTATCATACTGGACGAGATCTTCGGCAGTCAGGACGTCATTCGAAAGGAGAATATCCTTAATGCTCTGGCCAGGCTGAGAAACAGATTCAGACAGATTTTCTTGATCACCCACATAGACGATATCAAAGATTCGGTAGAGAACTTAGTCTACGTCACGGAGAACGAGGACGGCACCAGCGAACTGCTGGTGCAGTAAGAGATAGTCTTTCCTGCCAGCGAAGAGACGGGCTGAAGCCTTTGGGCAACATTGAATCTTCAGGTAGCTGTCCAAACGTGAAGAAGAATCCCACCATCTCCAGATGGGTATTATACGCCGTCTTTGTGCTGGCGGTCATTCTTTTAGTTTTCACCCTGTATCCCTCATTCATGGGGATCAGGGTGGAAGAGGTGACGGACGGGGATAGCATAATTCTAAACAACGGGGAAGCAGTCCGCTACATCGGCATAGATACGCCAGAGGAGGGTGAGGCCTTCTTCGTGGAGGCCAAAGAAGCCAATCGGGAAATGTTGAGAGGAAAGAAGATCACCCTTGAGTATGATATAGAGAAGCGAGATAGATACCGAAGGGTTTTGGCCTATGTATGGCTGGATACCGTTCTGGTGAACGCTGAGCTGATCAAGAAGGGATTGGCCACAGTGTACCTGTTTTCTCCCAATCTGAAATACCGGGACCTTTTCATCAGGCTGCAAAAGGAGGCCCGGGCAAACAGGTTGGGTCTGTGGTCTATTGAGGTATCTCCGGAGGAATATTACGTCGCCTCCAAAAGGTCCAGAAGATTCGTATTCCACCGACCTGGTTGCGAGTGGGCGAGGAGAATAAAGCAACAGAACTTACTTAGGTTTGAAACCAAAGCCCAGGCTCTGGACTCAGGCTACAGCCCGTGCAGAACTTGCAAGCCTTAAAGAGGGATGGTGCGTGATCGCGCGGACTCAAGCTCCCCGCCCTTGGACTCCTATTCGATTTATGCACGAGCGGAAGGAGGCATGTGTGCTTTCCATAGTGTGTGCTTTGGAAACACCAGAAGCTTCATTTATTACCCCTATTGCTTTCTTCCTACGCTGAAAGGGAGAGGGGAATGGGAGGCGAGGTCCTTCTTAGGTGGTTGAAGCCCCCTTATCAATATTCATCAGTGCTTGCCCATTTTTCATACAATTTCTCTCCTCGATCGAAAGAGACAACAACTTCTGTCGATTACTTCGATAGATGTTATCGTTTATTTCCCGCAGGGCGGAATTGTCTGGACTACTAAGGAGGGGCTTATGTCTTCAATTCTAGTAATTGAAGATAAAGATAGCATGAGAGAAATGCTTTCCAAAACCCTGGAAGCCGAAGGATACGAGGTGGAGACTGTCAGGGATGGTGAAGGTGGACTCGAGAAAGCCAAGGAAAAAAAGTACGATGTGGTGCTTGCAGATCTGAAACTGCCGAACATGGATGGTATTAAGGTATTGTCCTCATTAAAAGAGATGGATCACGAAGTGGCTGTTATCCTGATGACCGCTTACGGGACCATCGAGAAGGCGGTCGAGGCCATGAGAGAGGGGGCCTTCGATTTTCTCACCAAGCCTTTCGATACCGATCATCTAAACGTTCTGATCAAGAGAGCACTGGAGAACCGCAGATTGCTGGCCGAGAATGTTCTTCTGAGAGAGGAGTTGGGACACAAGTCAGGATATGCCGAGATCATTGGAAAATGCGAAGGGATGCAGAAGGTCTCCCAACTCATCCAGAAGGTGGCACCTTCAGATACCACGGTGCTGCTTTTGGGTGAATCGGGAACGGGAAAGGAGCTTTTCGCCCGCGCCATACACAGCTTGAGCAACAGAAGAAAGGGTCCTTACGTGGCGATCAACTGTGCTGCCATACCAAGAGAGCTTCTGGAGAACGAGCTCTTCGGGTCGGAAAGAGGAGCATATACCGGAGCGGTAGCACGGAAGATGGGAAAATTCGAAATAGCACAGGGAGGAACCATCTTCTTAGACGAGGTGGGAGACTTAGACATTGCTCTTCAGGCCAAGCTCCTTCGCGTTCTTCAGGACAAAACGTTTGAACGACTCGGAGGTACCAAGACCATATCTGTGGAAGTCAGGGTCATCGCGGCCTCCAATGCGGATTTGAAAAAAGCGACGGAGAAAAAGCAATTCAGAGAGGATCTATTTTACAGATTGTCTGTCTTTCCCATAACCATACCGCCACTGAGAGAGAGAAGAGAGGACATACCTGAGCTAGCCGACTATTTTGCCAAGAAGTATTGCGCCGAGATGAAGAAACCAAAGACTAAAATCTCCAAAGAGGCTATGTCCCTCCTGGACAAATACCACTGGCCCGGGAACGTCAGGGAGTTGGAAAATACCATTGAGAGGGCGATCATTCTGTGCGAGGGCAAAAATATTCTGCCCGAACATCTGGCAATAAGAATTCCATCGCCCCATGAGATCAGACTCCGAGAAGGGGCAGGACTGAAGGAGGTGGGACAACACGCCCAAGCCGAAGCAGAAAGGGCGCTGATAATACGTGTGCTAAATCAGGTGAGAGGAAACAAAAGGAAGGCCGCCCAAGCACTGAAGATAGACTATACCACCCTGTTTGAGAAGATAAAAAGGTATCACATCGACGCCTGAGACCTCTCGTCGAATGAGTGAAAAATCACATCACGTATCTTAGAAGCCGGGCACAGGCACCTTGCACTTGAACGAGAAAGCCACCCCAAAATGGGGCGGCTTTCTTCATTTTTCAGTCAAACGATCTTTCAGTTTGCAGTTGTAGCAAGGCTCGGGACCGTAATAATACAAAGACTCATAGAGGTAACCAAGGTCGCCCCTGTCGATCCGATCGTCACAGTTGACGTCGCCGATCTCAAGAGGGCTGGGAGGGGGAACTTTCGCAGACAGGAAATCGACCAGGTAATTTATGTCCCCGTAGTCGGTGAATCCATCTCTGTTCATATCCCCGCAGACGGCGGCTGGGTGGGTATATTCGAAAGCTCCCATGTCGACGCGCTCGCCTCCGTGAGGAGGAACTGACTGCGTGGGATCCGCCGAGTTTATGCAGGGCGAATTGAAGCAGAGGCGGAAATTCCCGTGCACAGGGTTGCCAAACAGTGGATCCGCGGAGATATTTCCGTTACTCCCCGTTAGGTCCCCGCCCAGTCCATAATAATTAGTGGTATCGCTGCCGGAGAGGTTGCTCCATACGTTGTTGTGTGACAAAAGAGCGGTCCCTTCAAGGGTAAAAAGGCCGTATCCCTGATTCTGGGTAATTATGTTGTTCTCGAAAGACCAGGGCCCGCCAAAGAATCTAATACCATCCCTCAGGTTGTGACTTACGGTGTTGTTAGCTATTAGGAATTCGCCGCCAATTCCTGTCTTATATAAGACCACCGAGGAAGGACCGGAATCGCTGTAAATCGAGTTGCGAATTATCTTGGCAGACTTCGGTTCCAAAAGATGGATTCCCGAGCCGCCCCCGCTTGCGTGGTTGTCATTGATAACGTTATGCCCAATATTGGACTCGGATTTATAGGAATATATCCCCGCCCCTTGTCCTTCATAATTGTAATTGCAGCTTATCTGGTTGTGCAGAATGCTGGCCTTGGAGTCGTAGCAATAGATGCCCGCACCATAACCGGACTGATTCTCATTCTTGGCTATGATATTGTTGGAGATGTCTACGGTGGAGCTATAGCAATATATTCCACCTCCAAGAGACCCGTGCTCTCCTTTACCTTTCTGTATGGTGAAACCAGTCACCGTAACTTGCTCGCTACGACCAATGGTTACCACCCAGCCGGTCGTTTTAGCTTCGATGACGGTGGATTTTATGGTTGCTTCTTTCTGATCGAGTATGAAGTGGCTTGATACCACTATGCTATCCTTGTCCACCAGACTCAGATTCTCCCTATAGACTCCTTTTTCCACCAAAACGGTGTCCCCTGAAGAAGCAGATTCTATTGCACGCTGGATGGTCCGGAAAGGTGACCCGTAGCTCCCGTCGCCGGACTGGTCACTTCCCTGCGCCGAAACGTGCCAGACCGGACCCTGGTAGGACGAGTTTTGACGCACCGCCACAAGCAGTTTTTTCTCGTGGGTAATCAGAGTGCCGTCGGCACTTTTGCCCCGAGCGATAACAGTTATCTCAGGAGAGGTGTGGGGAAGGGTTTTGGGTGGGACGGATATGAGTAGAGTTGAGCTGCCCGGGAGTTTTTCGATCCGTCTGGGATAGAGACGTGCCTTAATAAGAGGAGACGGACTTGACGCACCGACATTAACGGGCCCTTCAAATCCTCCCAGGGGAGTGACTATCAACTTGAAGTGCAAATTATCTGCTTGCTTTTGCGATCCAGCGCCATTGCCCCAGTCCGAATACCGGGCCAGGGTCTGGGGAACGACAATCAACGTGAAACCCGGCCTGACCATGGCCGTGTAGTCCGGGCTTGTGGCTGCCAGCGAACCTTTGCGATAGTTGTGCGCTGCCGCGTCTTCGGTGCGGTTCTCTCCTTGGGGTGCGACTTGACCCTCCTCGGATGCTTCAGCGTACCTGGAAGAGCCGACGTTTCTTTCCTTATTTATATTATCCTTCCCAGCGTGCATTTGCACCGGTCCAAAGATTTGCTTCTTTTGATTTGCCATCTGCTGTGATGAGATCACCCCTTTGTAGGCCGTTATCAGAAGAAGCGCCAGAGCACAGGCCAAGCTCAGTACCAGGATTTTTCTCTTTCCGGAAACCCTGACCGCTTTCCGCTCGGAGTAATCTCCCGCCCGCGTGGAAAGCTCGGCCAGTTTATCTCTGATTCCTTCCTTGACGATGCCGATCACCCTTTCTGCTTCCTCCTGGCTTTGGCATTTGGTCATCAGGTTTACCCGGTCAAGTGTGTACATGCCCAACCCGGTGGCTCGCAAATCCACACTGGGCGTGCCGAATATCTTCATCTTTTCTAACTCTTTGATATTGAAACCCATGGTCTCAAACGAGACATAATAGTCTCCGCCCTTGAGCAATTTTCTGATCTTCAGCCGCATGGCTACCTCCCTTCAATTAAACACAAGTGAAGCCTGCATCGAGAGTGCTGGCTTCCCGGACATCCGACAATCCAATTATCTTTAAGAAAGTTCTAAAAAGAGCGACGAGCTTGGTGCCCCTATAAGTAACAGCCCTTGTGATTAACTTCCAGCAAGGCTCTTAAGAAGCAGATTCCCAAAAAAGGAGGCGAAACCAATACCCCACAGCTATTAAACTCTTGCCGACATCCTTTTCGCGTGAAATGGGAAATCCGATTTCTGCTGTGCAATGACGACTCTTGCTGACCAATAAGAGCCTTTGTCTTTAAATTTAGCCCGTGCCCTCACCCCTGTCAAGTAATTTTTACTGCCGCATTGGAGATTGTTAGGAGTGCTTGGGTTCCCAAGGGGGCGATTGAACTTCACGCGACCAAAAGGGAGGAAACAGAACGGCTGCCAGTTCGGGTCGACAGGCAACTTCTTGCTGATATTAGACCTACAAGCTAATGAAGGGACAACTGGGCGTCCCTTACCTTTGAATTTTGATGATGCTTGAAAACCGGCGCAGCAGTGGAATGCGATCGAGGATGCTGACTAAAGCCAGGGGGTTTAGGCTACATCGAGGCGGGCTATCTAATCTCTCCCGTATTAAACAGTCCCTGTTCAGCTCTGATCAATTGGCGGAAGGCTCGGTTCCGTTCCGGAAGAGGTAGCTTAGCAAATAGACTACATCGGCTCCATCGCCACCGTTCACGTGCCCCAGGAACAGCAAAGAGGCGGTGGTGAGTTCCGGTAAAGATGAGTTGTTAGGAAGATCCCGTCCGATGCGTTAACCAGGTCGTCGCCGGCCACGTCCCCCGTAAGACAGAAGGTATATTGAATGGCCGGTCGGGATATCAGGCCCGCCCCGGCTACAGCCACTGTCGGGAAAAGAAGCGTGGTCACCGCTCATCATGGCTTCCCTGACTTGCATGGGCGTCCACTCAGGGTGAGCCGAGAGAATCAAGCCCGCCCTCTGTCAGGGAAGTCGATAGAGAGGTTCCGCTGGCTGTGGTACTGTCGTTCGGATTATAGCGGTCATCGGAACCGGCGGAAACTCCCCTCGCGCAGATTGCCGGCTTAACTCTTCCTCATAGGTTAGGGCTCCCAAACTAAAGTAAGCGATTTCTCCAGTTGGGCAAACTCCTCCGTAGGCGATAATACTATCCGCATCTCGGGGTGCCTGTATGGTTACGCTTTCCGGTCCTGCCTTTACCATGACATTACAAACCACGATCCCGCGCTGCATCGCAATGTCTGCGGCCATGGCGGTGACGGCGGTATTTCCATCCATGTCAGAGAAGGTGCATCAATGGGTGTGGGCTGACGAGCCGGAGATGACGTTTGGGCTTGTGCTGTCGGCTCAATACCCTGATGAATATGATTGATAAGGTTAACCAGCTGCCTTCGACAAAACAAAGAAATCTTGTTCGTGCCGAGATGACATTTCCCAAGATTTACTCGCCGCCATTTTTACCTTCTCAGACAGGTGCTCTTTATATCCTAGTTCCCTCCAAGATTATTTCTGCGAGATTTCACTAGTGCAGCGGAGGGCAGACAGCTTTTGCTTCCCCAACCTTATTTTACCGTGCGAACATCCAGCAACAAAGTCGTGAACGCAACCAAAACAGATTCGAAAAATTCACGTCGCCATCTTCCTCCAGAATAGCCTCCGCGACGAGGCTCCGTGTCCGCACTTGACAAGCGCAGAGTCGCGGGCACTCCCATTTGACCCGCCTTTTCGGCACCACAACATGAGAGAAGAAAAGGCCCAGGCTATAAGCCCGGCTGTTGGCCAGTGGGGAAGGGCAACTAATGGTTCTCTCTCGGCAGGGCATCTGATGATTCTAATAGAGATCATCCACCTCGAATGAAAAACGATTTTTCGTCAATTTGGCACAGAAGAAATTAAGTTTCTTCCATTAATCGCCGATTTTACTTATGAGTCAATCAGGAAACTCAAAGGGCGTGGGGCTTTATTCGGAAGGGTCGATGTAGCCAGGTATGTTAAAAATTTTTGTAGATGCTTAAGGTTTCTAAGATTTTAGCCGAAAACACAATTAGTGTAATTTGTCAATCTTCATCTTTTGTAAAGGAAACTCAAAAAAGAGACTGATATGATGTTCGGGAAAAAGGAGAAAACTGTAGCGGGTTTGGATATTGGCGCCTCTTCTATAAAGCTGGTCCGGCTGGAGGAGAGATCTGGAAGTTTTGCCCTGACCTCTCTGGGTATGAGAGAACTGCCTTTGGAGGTCATAGTGGATGAGGAGATAAAGGACAAAGATACCGTGATCTTCAATCTCCAGAGCTTAGTCGAGCAATGTGATTCCAAGCTGAAGGAGGTAGCCATTTCCATATCCGGACATGGCGTGATCACTGACAAAATCAGCATGGACCAAAAGAGCGGGGCAGAGGCGGAGCAGGCAATTCTATTTGAGGCCGAACAGAGAAGTCCATTTGATGTGGAAGACGTGACCATGGATTATCATATCATCAATATGAATGAGGAGATCAGAAAGATGGACGTGCTTTTGGTGGCCGCCAGAAACGAACTTCTGAATTCCTACGTGGAGCTGGTCACAGATGCGGGACTGAAGCCTCTGATCGTGGACACTGACGCCTTTGCCATACTGAATGCCTATGACATCAACTACGAAATTGACCCCGAAAAAGTCACCGCTTTGATGGACATCGGCTTCGACACTACCAGCGTCACTTTTCTCAAGGACGGACTGTTTAATTCCACCAGAGACTTGGCCACGGGTGGACGCTTGATCTATAATGCCGTGATGAAGGAATTTCGCATCAATCAGGAGCTGGCGATGAAGGCCATTAAGGGAGAAATGGGAACCTCCATTGATCAGGATATGCTGAAAGCCTCGGTGGTCACGGCGTCGGATGAGTTGATCTCTGGTCTGGAGGTGGCCTTTTCCTATTTCAAGTCCACGGCCAGGGTACCGCAGGTGGACTGGATAGTCCTTTCTGGCGGAGGAGCCCTAATTCCGTTTTTGCCTGAATTCATACAGTCAAAACTGAATGTTCCTATTGAGATAGCGAACCCCCTGAGAAACATTGAATACGATCCCGAAATCTTCAAAGGCGTGCAACCGGACAGGATTGCGCCCCTTTTGGCCGTCTCTGTGGGATTAGCCTCAAGAAAGGTAGAATAAAATGGCCAAGATCGAAGTCAATTTGCTCCCCAAGGAGCTAAGGAAAAAAAGAAAAGGCCTGGGCTTTGACAAGAATTCAATCCTTATTGCCGCTTTCGTGGGGATGCTGGTGGTCTTGGTCGGGGGAACTACCGTTATTCAAAAGGTCAAGCTCAGAGCTCTGGATAAAAAGATCGCCGAAGCACAGAAAAAGACTGCCGAGTTGAGAAAAAACATAGATTTGGTAGATGCCCTGAGCGAGGTTAAAGATAAGGTATTGCAGCGGATCTCCGTGATAGAGCTGCTGGACAGAAACAGATCCATCTGGGTCAGAATAATGGAAGATATGGGCCAAAGGGTCCCGGATTATTTGTGGCTCTCCCTGTTAAAGGAAGAGAATTCACAAAGTCAGGCGGCATCTGACACCGGTGCCGATAGCACCGCCCTCAGCGATCGAGCCCAACCTCCCGTGAAACGAGTGACCGTGGAAGGATACAGCTATTCTCTAAACAGCTTAGCCTCTTTCTTGATCCAGCTGATGGGATCGCCATATTTCAAGAACATGGAACTTCAACACGTAAAGAGGGCAAAGCTGGAAGAATATAAGATTTTTTCATTCCAGTTGGTGGGAGAGCTTCACTATCTGCCAGAGTTCGAAAGCACGGATGTCGATACGACTGTCAGTGAGCTGTCCTTGAGCAGTAGAGGAGAAGATTCCACAATGAATTTGGCCATCGGGAGGTAGTAGATGGATTTAAGAGATCCGAAAACACAAAAATTCCTTCTCTTGGGTATGGTGGTCTTCCTGGTACTTTATTTCTGGTATGCCCGGATCTACACAAAAACTGGTGAATTGGTGAAACAGAAGCAGATTCAATACGAGTATCTCTTATCCGACTTGAAGAGCGTGGAAATGAAGGCCAGAAGCTTCGAAAGCCTGAAAGAGGAATATGAAAGATTGCTCAAAAGGTATCAGAAGGTGGAATGCCTGTTGCCGGAGGAAGAGCAGATTCCTGAGTTCCTGCTGCAAATGCACTCTGCCGCGCGAGCCAATCAAACTGGTGTGATGGAAATCATCCCTCAGAGCCCGGTTCTCCACAGCTTCTATAACGCCAAGTCTTTCGACATACAGGTCAGCGGGTCATATCACGAGCTGGGGAGCTTTTTCAGTCGGGTGGCCAATTTCCCCTTCCTGGCCAATGTATCAGACGTGACCGTAGCCGCGATACCCCAGGAGCAACCGGCTTCGGAACAAGAAGGGAAAAGCATTACCGCGTCTTTGAAGTTGACCACCTACTATGTCAGGGAAGAGGAGAGGCTGAAAAGAATAGAACTGTAAAAAGGGTGATACATGAGATTGAATTATTTCTTCAAATCGTCTCCGGTTGTCTTGGCACTCTTCGTCTTTGGCGTGCTTTGTGCTGCCGTGACTTCAGCTTGGGGAAGTTCGAGAATAGTAAATATCAGCCTCAAGAAGGAAGGAAACTTCACCAAGGTAACCGTATATGGTGATAAAGCGTTTCAGTTTGCTCACTCAACCGCGGAGGCAAAAGAGGGGAAGCCTTATAGGGTGATAATCGACTGCCAAGACGCGATTTTTGACCTTCCTCAACGCAATTTCCGAGAAGGTCTTCCGCCCGGAGTGATCACGGCCATCCGTACCGGACAGTTTCAGGCCACACCGGAGAGAATCGTCAGAGTAGTTCTGGATCTGAAGGCTGCGGTGATCTACAAGGTGGCTGACAGGGAGTCGGAAAACGAGGTCAGCATTGCCCTTCTGACCAAGCAGGATCCAGATTTTCCATTATGGGTTGCCGTACTGGAGGAGAAAGAGAAGCAACAGGATCAAAGCATATCAACGGAAAAGAAGCGGGTTTCGACAGGCCCAGGCGAAACCGTCTCAAGAAAAGAGCAGGAGTCCGGAAGATCCGAAACTCTCACGTCAGCCGCTGGAAGCCTTCCTGACTCCAAAGCTCCGGGCCGGCAGGCAACAAAATTAGGTCGGAAGAAAGACCTTTACCGGAGAGCAGTCTGTTATGCTGACACCGGCGAGCCAGCAGGGTCTAAACCGGCTTTGGTTCCCCGGACAGAACCGGAAAGCAAAGATGCGAAGATGAGGGAGGAGATTACTCAGGTCACCGACCAGGTGCCATCTTCGAAACCAGCCCAGTCCTTCACTCAGAAGGCGGCTTCAGGAGAACCGGACGAGGTAAAAAAACGCGATTCGCGCGCTTCTAAGGAGCCAGGCTCAAGCACGGCAGCACAGGCAAATATAAGAGATAAAAGGAGAGAGGCTATAACCCGGCTGGGTGCTAAGGAAAAAGCTTCCAGAAGGACTTACATAAGGAGGCGGATAAGTCGATCTCCGGTTCCTTTGGGTCCGTTCCCTGAAGGGTCCCGCCAGACCGGGACGACCGTAACGGACGCTGCGGCTGGGGGAGCGAAGAGCGCTACCTCAAAGGCACAGGGGCTCGTGGAAAAGGGAATCGGTAAAATCCTGGGCCCTGAATCAGTATCCGCCACAGAAACCCAGGTACTGGCAGAAAGTCTGATGGTGGTTCAGGGTACTAAACCATCTGGGCTAGGTTTGACCCCTGAAAGGAGGGTGATTCAGTACAAGCCAGGAACCAAAAGAGATCCCTTCGTCCCCATAACTGAAAGGGGAGAGATGAGCTTTGGAATTGCACCCCTACCGCTATTCGAAAACCTGACGCTGGTCGGGGTTCTCAAGGACCGAAAAGGGAATCGAGCCTTGTTGGAGGACGACTTGGGATACGGTTACATTCTGATGAGCGGGGATAGAATCAAGAATGGATACCTAATCAAGGTCGACGATGACAAGGCCTTCTTTCATGTCGAGGAATATGGCGGATATCAAATTATGGTTTTGGAACTCAAACGAGAATATTAAAAGAGAGGTAGCTCATGAGAACGATTTCTCGAAGGAGCGCGTGGCTAAGGTGGAGTCGAGTGGCTTTGGCACTCTGTCTTCTCTTGACGCTGGTGCTCTTTGGGGGTACGAGGTCGGATAGGGTCTCAGCGGGTCAGTCGGCAAAATCCGGGAAGGTCATTACCGCATTGAAACTTCAGAATGCGGACATCCGTTCTGTACTGGGCTTTTTGGCTGAGTACGGGGGAGTAAACATCGTGGCTGCACCTTCGGTGGACGCGTCGGTTACCCTGAACCTTCAAGGTGTGACTTGGCGGCAGGCCTTGAATATCCTGTTAAAGACTTACAGCTTGAGTGGCGTTGAGGAACAGGGCTTCATCCGGGTACTTCCCACCCAGCAGTTTCTCCAGGAGCAGGCGCTTCTGGAAAAGCACCGGGCAGATCAAACTTCCACCGTCGCCCTTGAGACAGGGGTGATCCCCGTCAAACACGGGACCGCCAAAGATCTGGTGAAGTCGGTCAAATCGGTAATCTCGCAAAGGGGAACCATCGACGCCGACGAACGCACCAATTCCCTGGTCATCCGGGATACCCCGGAACACATAGAAAAGGTGAAGCACTTGGTCGAGGCTCTGGACAAGGAGACGGCCCAGATCAAGATCGAGGCCAAGCTCCTGGAGATTGAGTCTGGCACCTTAGAAGAGCTGGGAATCAACTGGTCGGTGACTTCCAGAAGAAGTGCTCAGCTGGTGGAAGGAGACCAGCCCGAGGCGCAATTCTCTCAGTTAACCGACCGGGTAAGCGATCCCGCCGCCACTTTCTCGTTTGCCACCGTTCAGGGGGACTTTGATTTTCAAGGGATCGTCTCTGCTCTGGTTTCCAGCAACAAGGGCAAGATAATCGCCCATCCCGAGATAACCACGGTGGACAATCGTGAGGCCTTCATTCAGATGGGGCAGAGGATCCCTATAAAGCAGTTTGATGAGGCGGGAAACGTGGCGATTACATTTGAAGAAGTGGGAACCATTCTTCGGGTTACTCCACACATCACCTCGGAGAACCGAATACTACTTAAGCTCAGGCCGGAGCGAAGCTCATACACCTTCGACCCCAACGGGGTGATCATCAATACCAACAACGCTGAGACCAACGTGGTGGTGGAGAGCGGCCAAACGGCGGTGATAGGCGGGTTGACAACTCAGGTGGAGATGAAGAGCCGGGTAGGGCTTCCCATACTGAAGGATATCCCGATCTTGGGTTACCTTTTCCGATATACACGAAATGAGATATCTAATCGGGAGCTGGTTATCTTTGTAACTCCGACCATAGTTACCGACGAGACGCCCAGCATGGGCTCGATAGATCAATTGGGTGAGGGAGGGGGATCCGACGACTGATTGACACTTTTGCATATTAGCACCGGTGTGGTCACAGTAAAACAGAAGAAGGCAAAGGATTCGTCAGTCTCTCTGATCAGGCGACCCGCGAAAGGTCGCCTGAAGTTTTTTCAGACCTACAGAATCTCCTCTCCGCATTTTCAGGAATCAAAAAACTCAAAAGCGAGACAGCATATACTCTGTTTAGGCACCTTTAGCTTGACGTAAGCCCGGACGAGGACACCTTCTATCAGATTATCTGCTTTCCGTAACTTTTTCTCTCAGTGACAGCTACGAGGAACGGTTAAACAAGTCCTTAAAACTGCGGAGATTTTCTTCTTGACTTTTGTGTGACCGGAGATTTCCTTGTTGGGTCAAAGTCAGGTTCGTGCACTAATCGGGTTTGAATAAACGCGGTGCCGAGCAAGCGAAGGACAGTTTTTCTGAGGTGGGTAGAACGTTTTTCTTCTGAACAGCGGAGAAATGCCAGAGATTGGAGGGGACTATGGATTTTACTCAGAAAAGAAAAGCTATGTTTTTGGCCACTTTCGCCGGTCTGCTTAACGCCGCCGTGGCAAACGATGCCATCAGAGGAATGGTACTGAAGAAGGCGGATAAGAAGATCTACGAGTTGTTTGTGGAAATGAACCCTCTTAGACGTCCGCGAAAGGTACAGCAAGACAAGTACGTAATGACCAGAAACCTGCTGTACGCGATCGATAAGGCTCTGAAAAACAACAATATCTCCTCTAGAGTCAGGAAGGGGCTTTTGAGGGTGCTTTTGGGAAACATATTCTTGGGAGGTAAGGATAGGGTTCAGCGGTTCAGGGAGGAGCACGGACACGAGCCCCCTGGCTTTCTGACCATCAGTCCTGGAGCCGCCTGCAATCTTCAGTGCGATCAATGTTACGCCGGCGATCTGTCTGAATCGAAAAAGAAGCTTGAATTCGATTTGGTGGACAGGATACTCACAGACAAGACCGAGTGCTGGGGATCGTTTTTCACGGTGATCTCCGGTGGGGAACCGTTCATTTGGAAGAGTCAGGATAAAGACATTCTGGATCTGGCTGCAAGGCATGATGACAACTACTTCCTGATCTTCACCAACGGAACTCTGATTGACAAGAAGAGAGCTGGCCAAATGGCGGAATTGGGGAACCTCACCCCCGCTATTTCAGTTGAAGGTTTCGAGGAAGAGACGGATAAAAGGCGGGGGAAAGGCGTCTACAAAAAGATTCTTCAAGCAATGGAGAACCTGAGGGAAGTCGGGGTCCCCTTCGGCATATCTCTCACCGCGAGCAGAGACAATGCAGAGGTTCTCCTCTCAGACGAGTTTCTGGATTTCTATTTCAACCAGCAGGGAACAGTCTACGGCTGGATATTCCAGTATATGCCCATCGGCTGCGGATTCACTTTGGATTTGCTAATCACTCCCCAGCAGAGGCTGAACATGTACCTCAGAGAAAGAGAGCTTGTGGAAGAGCGCAGGATGTTCATTGCTGATTTTTGGAATTCGGGATCGATCAGCGACGGTTGTTTGTGTGCGGGCAGGGCAGGAGGATACTTCTATATCGACTGGAACGGCAACGCGATGCCGTGCGTTTTCACCCCCTATTCCACCCACAATATGAAGGATGTATACCGGAATGGCGGAAACGTTAATACAATTCTGTACACCCGTTTTCTCAAAGCGGTCCGGGGATGGCAATCGGAATATGGGTATATGCAACCCTCCCATCTGGTGGGCAATGAGATCACTCCATGTCCTATACGGGACCATCACCGTGACTTTTACGAAATCGTAAAACAACATAATGCCAAGCCAATTAACTCGGAGGCAGGGGAGGCTTTAAAGGCAAAGGATTTCATTGAAGGCCTTTGTCGATACGGAGAGAAGGTAGCAGAACTTACCGACGACATCTGGGATAGAGAGTATCTGGAGCCAGAAAGGAGGAATTTGTCATCCACTGAGTCTGCTTCAAAAGAAAAAGCCCGTCGAAAAGCCAGCAGTTAAAACTCGCACGTCTTAACGACGACGAGGCAATAGTGAGATTCCAGGTCGGAGCTTGCACTGTGCCACACGGCGCAGGGCTTGTCTCCGACGTTTTTTTGCTTTTGTGTTTATAGCGTAAACGCTGAAACCCGCGGCTGTGTGATGTCCGTCCCCCGGCGTTGATTCGATGGTCCGCATTCTGCGTATCAGATTTTTACCCTTGAACTGCCATCTATCAAATTATCAAGCTTCCTTTTGGCTTGCCTTTCTTCAGAATTCCTTCGAGTTCCTGGGATTCATCCAGACCTCGCTGGCGCTTAAGACTTCTTCGCAAGAAGAATCCCTCTGGTCGCCGTGTTCTGGAGACCGAGAGAAATCTTTACCTGCGACTCAGCCGGTTCTCTTCCGATTGCCAACCGTATAGACCTTCGCTCGATTCGCAACAAAGACATTCTCTTCTGGCAGGCGGTTCGTCAGCTCAGGAGTTTTCGCTTCCCAGAACCTCCCGGATTTCTCAGATTTGGGAGACCGGGCGGAAGATTTTTCCGTCTGCTTATGGAACTTTTTTCCCACACTGTCTCTCTCCTTGACTACACCGATCTCCAAACGATTTGAGTTAATTTTTTACTTATCAGATAGTTACGGGCACACATCTCGTCTCTCGGTGGCGTTGGCACAGAGTTTGCAAAACTTTTCGGGGCTGAATGGAGAGAATGGAGTCAGAACTGCAAATGGGACTGAAAGAATTAGTGGCACAGTTGACCTTGAATCTGACCTCACGAATCAATAAAGCTCTTTTGTCGGGGATCACCTCAACACCAGTCGCTTCACTTAACCCGATTTCTGAAAAGCAAGAAGCGCTTGCTTCTGACTATTCCAAAATTGAAGAGCCAGAGAGCGGTTCGCTTTTTGTGCCTTCTCTTCCCCTTGTTAGAACTTTGGGTAGTATTACTCGCGGAACTAAAGATCGGTCAAATTGCAGTCGATACAGACAACGATACCCCAATTTGTGCACTTTTTTGAGGGTTTTCAAAAAGGTGGGACGCAGAGAGGCGAGGTGTGTCCAGTTAGTTCTAAAATTCACAAAGTGAGGTAGTTTAAATGGCAGTTCAGAAGGAATGGGTGGAGTTCAAAAAAGATCATGATCCACAGGTCAGACAGAGGCTTCTGGAGCAGTATCTGCCTTTGGTCAAGAACGTAGCCGGGCGAATGGCCATGGGATTCCCCAAGTCGGTGGAGCTTTCTGATCTGGTTAACACCGGGGTTATTGGGCTGATTGAGGCGCTATCCAATTTTGATCCCTCCCGAGGAGTGAAATTCGAAACCTATGCCGTTCCGCGTATAAGGGGGGCTATCTTGGATGAGCTCCGTTCCCTGGATTGGGTACCTCGCTCCACCCGGGCGAAATCAAGAGAGATCGAAAGGACTGTAAGCAAACTGGAAAACAAGCTCGGTAGACCCCCGTCCGCCAGAGAGCTTGCCAAATCTCTCAAGGTTTCCTCGGAAGAACTTTTCTCCACACTGGATGATGTCTCCTCCACTACCATGCTATCTTTAGACGAGCTGATCTATAAGGAGGAGGATAACCGACAGGTTCCCAGAGTAGAGACTCTTGAGGATCTCAGTTGTGACAATGTCTTGGGAGATCTGGAGAAGGGGGAGCTCAAGACTTACATGACCCAGGCGGTCAGTCACCTGTCTGAACAGGAGAGATTGGTAGTTGCTCTGTATTATTATGAAGAGCTGACCCTCAAAGAGATCGGAGAGGTGATGCAGATATCCGAATCCAGAGTCTCTCAGATACACACCAAGGCGGTTTTTAAGCTTAGGGGAATGATAAAGGAAAAGTTTGCGCTGTAAACAGAAAGACCCCCGTGTTCTTGTTTACCAAATTCGGAGGAAGCAAATGAAATTGAATCAAAGTCCTGATAATATCGCTCAGACAGAGGAGGGGACAGCCGAAGCGGCTTTGAAGAAGGAGTCGCTGCGGCCGGATAAGCAGGAGGGAAAATCACGGGAGCTGATCCATACCCTGAACTACAAAGTAGATGAGCTGTCCCGGGTTAAGGACGAACTCCTTCAGATGACAGGTTCACCTGAAAAAAGCACGCAGCACAGAGTGGATCCCAGCCCAGACTTTTCCCGGGAGGAAAGTTCCGGGCATGATACACTCGCAGGGCCCGAGTTGGAGTATCGGATTTCATCGCTACTGGATCTTCTCAGGCAGCTGCACGGTTTTGAAGAATGTGGGGTATTTCTCCTTAAGAATAATGGTGCCGGTCTGGATAAGCTGGTTCTGTCAACAGGGTCAGGTGGGCTTGGAGATTTGCAGCAATTCGAGAATGAAGTTCACCTGCGATGGGAAAAGGGTGATATCGCCCGGGCGGTTGACCAAAAAAAGAGGATGGTTTTTCCCGCAAAAGACGAAGATAGCTTTCTGGTTATTCCGTTCGAAGTTCTGGAGGAAAGGAATGGGTTCTGCATCGCGCACTTCAGAGGATGTGATCTTCCGGAAAAGAAATCCTCGGAGGAGCTGCTTTCCTGGACGGAACTGATTTCTTCCTGTGTAGAGAACTATTATCTGAAGCTGTGGTCGCAGTCCCCGCAACCAGATAGCCTGGAAGATGTTCACACCGAAAAGCTCTTCACCGCGGTGCAGCTATCCAAAGCAATGGTGCACGAGCTGAACAACTCTCTTCAGACCATTCTGGGCAGAACACAGCTTCTTAAGATGAGCCAGAAGAAAGACTGGAAGGCCGATTCAAACGTCAGAAACTTGGAAACCATCGAGGAAACTGCTAATCGGATTTCCCCAATTCTTAAGGATTTCTCGGATTATCTGCACAGGCAGTTTGACGTAACCGGCGATTCAGGAGAAGTGAATCTTCAGCACATCCTGAAAGGCAATCTGGTTTTGATCGAGTATATACTGAGGTGCAGAGGGATCAAGTTGGAATTGGACGTTGATAAGAATCTTCCTGCGGTGCAGGGGAATCCCGGGGAGCTGGAACAGGCTTTCCTGACTCTGGTCTGGGAGATAAAGGAGTTCCTTAGTTCTGGGGGAGACATACGCCTTGAAACGGGCATGGAGCAGGAGCTACTTTATTTGCATATGTACTGCTCCGGAAGGGAAGGTCTGGGGGATGAACGGCCAGACCCTGCCCATCTGCTGAGTAGCAACCGATTCAAGGCGGTTTCCCGAATCGTAGGGAGGCATCACGGGGAACTGAAGTTGGAAAGTTTGGAAGGCCAAAAGATGAGGTTCTCTCTCAGGCTTCCCATGGCCAAAGGAAAGAACTCAGACCTGCAGGACCAGGGGGAATCAGAGGAATAGTATTCAGGCCGCCATTTTTCAAGGGCGAGATTGTCTTCACTCAGTTGGCCAAGTGAGTTCAAATTATCTGCGACCCGAATTTGAGGTGCAAAATCAACCCTACCTTCATGGATTGGTTCTCAACAGAACGGAAGGTGGAACAATGATTTGGTCGATAATAAAGACCATCAGGCTCAAATTAGCTGAGATCCATTCAGTGAGCTGCGAGCTCTTTCATAGGAAGGAGGACAGATTTTGATTGATTCCAAGCACTCCGACGTAAAGCCTGGGACCGTGTCTCCTGCTCCGGGACAAACTCCGTTTCCGCTCAGGACGTCCCACGGCCGAAAGTACTTTCGCATCGACCTCTCCTCGCCGGTGCGATTTCGCCTGCTGAGGTGCAAAAACGGTAGGCTAAAGCTGCTGAGGGACCGACTCTGTGGCGAAATCCTGAATTTGAGCGAAGGAGGGGTACTTTTGCTCACCGGTTCCGCCGTCCCCGAGGAAGGCTTCATTCTTTTGACGCTAAGCCTGAATAAACTTGTGGTTTTAGAAGGAGTATTGGGAAAGATCAAAAGGGTGGAGCGTTCAGAACAGCAGGATTTCCTGGTGGGCGTGGAATTTGCGTCCATAGAACAACTGGAAGAGCTCGCCTCTTCGGAGCAGGTGGCTCGTCTGCCGGTAAAAGTGGCATGTTTTGACCGCAAACTCCGGGAGATCATCTCCAGCTATCTGGGTGCCGCCGAGCTGGCCACCTGATTGGCCTGTGCGGAAGGGGCTATTACCGCTTTTTCGGGGGGTCCTAAAAAACAAGGGGCTTGGCGTAAAAACACCTCCGGCTTGAGTCTTCAGATGCGGTAGAAAGGGGCAGTTCATGGGGGCTTTAGGTCTTGGATTCTTTGAAAGAACGAATCATGCAACCGGATGTGCGCCTCCGGGGGGCTTCCGTGCGGGAGCACGAAATGTCTGACATGCCGCGTCACCACAGCAAAAGATAGGGGGCAGAACAAGATGAGGAAAAAGAGTAAAAGCCCGGGCAAAAGAAATTCCAAAACCTCCAGATTCAACCGAAGGCAGAAGTTCTTGCAGGCAAAACAGAACCTGAAAATCAATTTCGACGTCCTGTCCGGAATTTGCGAGATGGTTGAGCAGTGCGCGAAAGACAAAAGGGTTTTCCAGAGAATGTTGAACTTGATTGGAAAGGCCGTGGAATGCAGCCGGGCCAGTCTCTTCCTATTGAATAGACAGACGAATCAAATGGAAGAAGTGGCATCGGTGGGAAGAAAGGTGGACCTGATAGACTTCGTTAGATTCGACAAAGGAAGCGGATTTTCCGCCTGGGTGGCCAAGGAGAAAAGGCCGGTTCTTCTTTCTAATCTCCACCGCAGAAGAAGCGGGGATACGACCAGATCCTTTCTTGCCGTACCATTGATTTTGAATGGCCAGGTCTTCGGGGTCGTGAATCTCAGCCACATAAGATCACGCGCTTTCGAACCTGAGGATGTGGAGTTTCTAAGACTGATTTCGGTCCCGGTGGCATTGAGCTTGGAGAGGATGTTTTGTGAGTTGGAACTGGAGAGGCTTCGAAACGCGCTTCAGCAGGAGAGAAAACACGCTGTCGGCTTACAGGAGAAAATCCGGAACATGCAGAGCATGACTCCCACCCCTCAGCTTCTGGAAGGATTAAGTCAGAAGATCAAAGCTCCTCTCTCCGGCATAGCTGAGAATGCCCAGTTTCTCTTGAGCAGTTTTTCAACCAGGCAGAAGGGGAAATCCTGCCGGGTGGACAAAAGCTTCAATCATGAATTCAAACGCGGTTTAAAAGAGATAAGAAACGAGGTTAATCAAATCACCAGGGTAACGGAAAAGCTGTTGAAAGGGAAGGCAAGCTGGCAGACTGAAAGGCCCCTTCTTATGAAAAATCAATCTTAACCAGAGGCCGTCTTTGTTGTGACCCCCATACCTTAAACTAATCTGGGAAAACGGCCATGCCGGATGTGTTCGCATCTGATAAAGACTCGGAGAAATCACATTCTGATAAAGCGGAGTTGAAGCACCTGTTGGATGAGCTGCCTGTGGGGCTTTTCAAAAGCTCCTCTGAAGGTGAGCTGGAATATGTAAACAGGCATTTATCTGAGTTGCTTGAGCAGAACAAAGCCGCCACGCCTGAGGAAGAAGGCTGGTTGAAGGATCAGGTTTGCGTACAAATCAACGATTGTCTGAAATCCGGCCAGCCCAAATCAGCCAGAGTGGAGGCTTCCCATAATTTGGCCCTTCTCATACATGTTTCTCCGGTAAAAGACGAAGCCGGGGAGTTGACCGGAGCAGTGGGCTGGGTGGAGGGCCTTCCAAGTAAGACAAGCCTGCAGTCAAAGCTGGAGAAGAAGATAAACGAGCTCTCCATACTCTGCGAGTTGGGCAAAGTCCTCAGAGGTACCCTCAATCTGGAAGAGATACTTCAAATCATACTGATCTGTGTTACCGCCGGGCAAGGCCTGGGATTCAATCGCGCTTTCCTTCTGCTTCTAAACCAGACGGGAACCATGTTGGAAGGGAAGATGGCCATTGGTCCCTCCAATTCGGAAGAGGCGAAAAGAATTTGGGACTCCCTTTCGGCCCGGGAGCAGTCATTGGAGGAGGTGCTGCAATCATACAAAGACGCCCTAAAGGAAAAGGACGTTCTGGTTAATCAGACTGTCAAGATGCTGAAAATTCCACTCTCCGATGAAAGAAATCCGTTGATTCAGTCGATCTTAAATAAAAGAGCATACAATGTCATCAGAGAGAAAGTCCGGGAGGACGGGGACATATTCGGCTTGCTATCGACCGATCAGTTTGCGGTAGCTCCCCTCATACTGAAAGGCAAGACGCTGGGAGCGATTCTAGCTGACAATCTGATTACCAGAAAGCCGATTGAAGATGAGGACGTCAAGCTTCTTTCCATATGCGCCCATCATGCTTCGGTGGCCATAGAAAGTTCGCAGCTCTATCAGGAACTGGCGGAGAAGGTAAGTAAACTGGCGGAAGCCAACAAAAGGATTGCCGAAGGCAGCCGGAGGCTTCTGAAGGCTGAAAGGCTGTCAGTGCTTGGACAGATAACCTCTCAGGTGGCACATGAGTTGCGGAATCCCATGACCATCATCGGCGGATTTGCCAACTCGGTTCTGAAGAAGATGGATGGAAATAATCCCAATTATGAGTACATAAAGATCATAGCTAAAGAAACCGAGAGAATGGAAAACGTTTTGAACAATGTGCTCAATTTTTCGAAGCCCGATCAGTCCCGTCTTGAGATGGTCAACTTGAATGATCTGGTGGACCAGACCTTTGAAATGATGGAGCCGGAGATAGATTCCACCAAGATTTCGATCGCCAAGTCTGCTTCACCCGATCTTGCTGCGGTTCGGGCAAATCCGGATCTTATCCGGCAGGCTCTGTTGAACGTCTTCCGCAACGCCATCTGGGCAATGCCCCAGGGAGGAATCCTGTCGGTCGCCACCGTTCAAACGGATGAATGTGCCAGGATAGAGGTTAAGGACACCGGTTTTGGCATTCCTCATGAACACCTGAATAAAGTCTTTGACGCTTTCTTCACCACCAAACCTGAAGCCTGTGGCCTGGGACTGACCATCAGTTCGGAGGTAATCAAGAATCATGGAGGGAAAATCGGGGTTGAGAGTATTGAGGGTAAAGGAGCCACCTTGTACATGGAGTTACCTTTGGCCAAAGATGGTGAGGTAGTTGGGTCGTCAGCATCGTAAGTAAAATCCCAAAAACACGGAGGAAAAGGTGAAGCATAGGCGATGGCATGGAGAGTCAAAGTTCGTGCATGGCGCGAACGGCTCATCCAGTGGCACGACCATACTGGTGGTGGATGACGAGGATCATATTCTAAAGCTCTACGAGAAGGAGCTGTCAGACGAAGGATACCAGGTAAGAACCACCAGCGCAGGAGAAGAAGCTTTGAGAATAGCGCAGGAAGAGTCGCCGAACCTGGTGATTCTGGATATCAAACTCCAAAACCAGAGCGGCCTGGAGGTACTTGGCGGTCTGAGAAAGCTGAACAGGGATACGCCCATCATACTGAATTCGGCCTATTCCACCTATAAGAGCGACTTTCAATCCTGGCTGGCCGACGCCTACTTGGTGAAGTCCTCGAATCTGGATGAGCTCAAAAGAAAGATCAAGGAACTGGTCAAGTTCTGAGAAGTCGAGTAGACCTTTCATTCCTTGTTCCGGCAAAGCCGTCCCTAAAATGCAGCCCAACGGCGGGGGGGATATGATCAAATCACAAGAGATCGAGAAAACTTCCGACCTCCTGAAATCGCTGGAGGAAATCGCCAACCAGGCAAAAAGCATGGCGTCCCGCCTGGCTTTTGTGGCCTCTAAGGCCAGAGAGGCAGGAAGCATTTCCACCCGGGTTTATGATGACATACTGGATCTGGTTGATCAGACTGGTCGCACAACAGCAGACATGAGCAGAATGATTCGGATGGTGGGGATGGAGGTGGGAAGACTTTATAAGCTTTCCCGCCACGGTGGGGTAGAACTGGAAAAAGACAAAGAGTTGATCGAAAAGATAGAACGATCCTTAGACGCCGTTTTATCGGAGAGTCAAAGGGTGCTGTACGTTGTGAAAAAGTTGAAATCGGTTTCAGCTAATAACAAGCTGATCTCATGATACAAAAAACCTAACCGGAGGTTAAGGAACCAGATTTTGGTTCCGATTCTTACGAAGTGTAGGCCCCAAATGGCCACCAGGCGAGTTTGAACAACACCCGATTGGAACGGTGAGGTGGAAGGGAGATGTGGGGGCAAAGAAGGATTCTTTTCATCCTTGATCAGCTTCAACGATTCGAGTCTTCAAGCAATGGGATTTTTTCCGACGAGGCTGCAATTCTCTGTATAGTCTAAATATTCGAGGCGGGCAAAGAGGGGGGCTATGTTAATTTTGACCAGGAAGTTAGGAGAAAGCGTTACCATCGGAGATGATATCAAAATAACCGTTCTGGGGGTGCGAGGAAGACAGGTTCGACTGGGGATAATAGCTCCTCATAAAGTGGCCATACATAGAGAGGAGATATACTTCAAAATCCAGGAGGAGAATAAAAGGGCAGTGGATAGTACCGTAGACGAGGTCGCCAGAATCGCCACCATAATAAAGGAGAATCCTGAAGAACCGCCGGGCAAGACTTCTGCCCCGGACCAAAACAAAACCCGTGGGTCCGAAGATAATAGAAGCTCAGATGCAAATAGCAGATCGAAGCGGAAAGGATAAATCATGTTTATCAAATCCGGGAACAGAAACAGAGAGGAGGATTTAAATCGAAAGGTCGAAAAATACAAAAAATGGTGGCAAGATCAACCTGAGGAGTCTCCTTTTGAGAGGTCGAGGTCCTCAGGGAAGCATAAGCCGAAAGAGAGACCTTTCGATTCAAGCTTCGTCTATCACGAAGAAGGCTGATCAAAGCAACACGGTGATTGGCCAACCACTGGCTTTTTCAGCGGATATTCTTTGACCGATCCCCTCGCATCGCCGCGGTTGCCGGAGTAGAGCGAAATGCAATTCAAACCGGTCTGGATCTGATTCCCATCCGATGGTACTTCCGGGTTAAAGTAGGGGGATGCATGAAATTCGTCACTACCAGGTTCGGAGAGATCGATTGTAACGAGAACGACGTAATAATTCTTCCCAAGGGAATTCTTGGTTTCTCTCAGCTGACCCGTTATGTCATTATAGAGAAAGAGGAGGCCGCTCCTTTCAAATGGTTTCAATCGGTCGAGGATCCCAACGTTGCCTTTGTAGTAATGGATCCTCTAAAGGTCTTCCCGAATTATAAGCTGGAGATTGATGAGAGAGAACTGGAAGAGCTAAATTATGCCAGCTCCAAGGATTTGATCACCTACGTTATAGTCACCGTGCCTCAGGATGCAACGCAAGCCTCCGCTGACCTTTTAGGCCCTTTGGTAATAAACGCCAGAAAAAGGCTGGCCAAGCAGGCGGTTATGTCTAACAGCCCGTACACCACAAGACATTATCTTTTAGACGAGTTCAAAAAGCGGTCACGACGGAAGTATCTGAACAGGAAAGCTTCAGCACAGTAAACAGACTCCTTTCAGTGCCAAACCAGGCCAGGAAGTCATCGGCCAAAACTTAGCTCCCCTGATGGAGACGGTCGAACTGCATCAAGGTCTTCGACCGCGAGCTTTTTTATCTGACTTTTCCGTTAACTTCGTGTCACTCGGTCGGGAGGCACATTTTGAAAATCAAAGATTACCTCAGGATGGACGCCGAGAGGGAAGCAAAACTGAGAGCGATAGCCACCTTCTCCCCAAAGAAAGACATGCCCAAGCTTACGCAGAACGAAAGGTTCTCTCCTTTTGATAGAGCATTGATTGAGAGCGTTCTGCCTGCCGCAAATAGAATGCTCCAGGGCGCCGCGGCCTATCCCTCCACAGCCACAGTTTGCATCTCCCAAACTTGTACTCACAATTGTTCTGGCTGTCCCTCCGGATGGGAGCGCAAGAGGGAGAATTGCTTTATGGACCCATCCAACTTCTCAAAGGTTCTGCACAGCCTACGTTCCCTGGAAGTCAAGTTCATCAATCTTTCTGGAGGAGGCGAGCCCACGCTGCACCCGAGTTTCTGTGAATTTGCTCAGATGTGCATACGACAGCAATTCAAGTTGAGTCTCATGACCAACGCCGTTTCGCTTGAACCGACAGCAGTTCAAGTTCTGGTGGAGGGGTTTTCTTTTTTGAGAGCGAACTTGGATGCGAGCAGCGATGAGGTGTACAATCGGATTCATAATCCTCCGCAGCATGACGAGTTTCGGAAAGCGTTGGTCAGTATGGAAAGAATCGTCTCTGAAAGACAAAGAAGAAAATCTGATTTGATTTTCGGGGCTGAAGTTCGGATATGTCAGGCCAACACGAATTTCCTGGAAGAGATAACCCGTCTGGCTACTGATCTGGGATTGGATTACCTCCAGTTCCGGATCAAGCGTGAGGCTTCGGATGGCTTACAACCTGATCAGGTGGAAGGCGTGCGTAAGCTTATAGAGGAACTGAAGGTAAACTTTTTCCCATTCCCGGTTTACGGGGAGAACAGAGGCAGAAAGCTCAATAGCGGATGTCAGCTTGCCCCTCTTACTCTGGCCATAGGTCCTTCCGGCGACGCTTTCCCCTGTCCTCGTTTTGCTGGGCGGCCTGAGATCTCCGCTTTCGGCAACATCTTTAGTCTGAGACCGGATAAGCTCTGGTTCGGACCTGACCACAAGAGGGCAGTTGAACAACTCGGACGGATTAAGTGCCGAATCAAAGACTGTCGATGGCGGATTTGCGGCGAATTGGCGAGGTGCTCCCGTAGATGATACCGACCCCATAGTCCTTTCTGCTTGGTTTGACTCAGCAAGCTGGTGTTCAAAATACGGCGTCTTATCAAAAATAGCCGCTGGTATTTGAGCTTGGTTGGCTGGGAAGAGCCAAACCCGAGCCCTATCTAACTGACCCGCTTTTGTTCTGCTTACCATTTCCCGGAGAGTAATTCGAAGCTTGGTCGGCTTAGGGTCAAGAGGGTCTGGAGACAGATACAAGGAGAACTCAGCGGTTTTGTGAGATCTCGTTTGGAGCGGGCCTTGGGGCAGAAAGTTCATACTCCTTGTGGTAGGTCTAGATGTAGCAATAGGCAGGGTGCCAGGACATTTAGTTCTTGTCTGTTTATCTTGTAATTGTTATTTTGAAAGTCAGCTTTAGCCAGGAGGAAGAATATGGTCCAAACTGCATTCCATACCCTCCTGCTGGTATGCAGCTTGGGGTTTTTATGCCTGACCTCGCAGGCAGAAGAGGGTATGTGGCTTATGGACGCAATCGATCAGCTTCCGATTGACAGCCTGAAAGCGAGGGGATTGGAGCTCACTGCCGAGGAGATCTATGATCCAAAAGGAGGTGGGATTGCCGATGCGGTGGTTAAGGTGAGCGGTGCAAGCGGCTCCTTTGTGTCCCCTCATGGACTGATAATAACCAATCATCATGTGGCCTTCAGTGCAGTACAGAAACAGAGCAGCCCGGAGCAGAACTATCTGAGAGATGGTTTCTACGCCCCCACCAAAGAGGAAGAGCTGCCCGCTATCGGATACAATGTTTATGTGGTCAAATCGTTCCAGGACGTGACTCACCAAGTTCTGGGTGCGGTGAACGAGAGAATGACCGGACTGAAAAGATATAAAGCCATCGAGAAGATCTCCAAGAAGATCATCCGGGAAGCCGAAGAAGGCAAAGACGTGAGATGCGAGGTGGCAAGCATGTTCGGTGGGAGCCAATATTATCTCTTCACCTACTTCAAGATCAGAGACGTGCGAGTGGTGTTTGCTCCGCCCGGCAGTATTGGAGATTACGGGGGGGAGATAGACAACTGGATGTGGCCCCGCCATGCCGGGGATTTTGCTTTTCTCCGCGCTTACGTAGCTCCGGATGGCAAATCTGCGGATTACTCCACGGATAACGTACCCTATAGTTCAGACGTTTATCTTGAGCTTTCATCTGCCGCAGTAAGAGAAGGAGATTTTGTGATGCTCATTGGCTTCCCTGGAAAGACCAAACGCTATGAGAGCTCCTTCTCCATCGATAAGATGGTGAACCACGATTATCCTTTGGACATCCGAACTCGGCGTGAGGTAATCTCCATCCTAGAGGAGGCTTCAGCAGAAGATTCATCGATAGCCATCAGATTGTCCTCGCAGATTAAGGGGCTGAATAACTATCTCAAGAAGAATGAGGGCATGCTGGAAGGTTTTGAAAGGGCTCAAATTCTTCAGAAGAAGATGAATGAGGAGAGGTCACTGAGCGAATTTTTGAACGAGAATCCGAAGCTTAAGAAAAAACACGGGCGGGTCTTAGCTGAGCTGGATAGTCTGTTCAAGGCACATAGGAAGACGGAAGAGAAAGAGTTCATTGTAAACTGGATGACCTACCGCTCGAAGTTTTTGGACTTCGCTTCGAGCATTTATAAATGGAGCTTGGAGAGAAAGAAGAAGGACCGGGATAGAGAGCCCGGTTATCAAGATCGCGACACACTGGAAACCAGGGAATGGCTGGAAGATGCTCAGGTAAATTTAGTACCATCGGCCGACAAAAGAGTTTTGGCATACTTTCTGAAAAAAGCGCTTGAGCTTCCTTCCGATCAGAAGATCAGTTCAATAGAAAGGATTTTTGAAGGGGAAGGTGAGCAAGACAGAGGCAAGATCCTGGAAAGGTTCGTTGACGATCTGTATCGAAGCACTGAACTGGGCTCGTTACAGCAGAGGCTGAAGATGTCCGGCATGAGTCAGGAGGAGCTGGAGAGACGGAATGATCCTTTCATTCATTTTGCCAAGCGGCTGGAGGTGGAGAGGGAAGAGCTGAGACAGAGAAAAAAGGAGTTCTCGGGCACCCTTTCCAGACTGGAGCCGAAGCTAATCCAGGCTTACGCTGAGTGCAAGGGAGGTAAGCTATATCCCGACGCCAACCGGACCATTCGCTTCAACTACGGCCAAGTGAAGGGTTACGTTCCGCAAGATGCGGTAAACTTCCGCTACATCACCACGCTGACCGGTGTGATGGAGAAGGAGCTCGACCGGGAACCGTTTGACGCACCTGCCGAGCTTGAAGAGGTTTACTCAAGAAAGGATTTCGGACCCTATTTGGACAAGTCAATTGCGGACGTTCCGGTGAATTTCCTATCTACTAACGATATCACCAATGGCAATTCGGGGAGTCCGGTGATGAATGGCAGGGGAGAGCTGATTGGTCTTGCTTTCGACGGGAACTACGAGAGTATAAGCTCTGATTACGTTTTTGAGCCTGAACTCACCAGAGCGATAAACGTAGACATCCGATACGTACTTTTTCTTTTGGACAAGGTCTACCAGGCGAAGGATTTACTCAGCGAGCTTTCCATCCGTTAACCGGGGAGGCGGTTGAAGTCCGTATGAAGATTGGATTTGTGGTGTATAATGGAATGACCGCTTTAGACTTTGTGGGTGTGTATGATCCACTGACCCGGCTGAAAACCATGGGTTTTATGCCGGATCTGCGTTGGGAAATATGCGCGTACAGTTCGGGAGTGAAAGATGGCACAGGCCTTTTATTCTCGCCGACCGAGGTGAAACAGGCGTTGGATGCCTACGACATTATTGTTGTCCCAGGTGGATTTGCTTGCAGAGAACTGGTCCATGATACTGATTTCATCGGGTGGCTCAAGACCGCGGAGCCATGCGGGCTGAAAGCATCCGTGTGTACCGGGTCTCTTCTGCTCGGCGCAGCAGGCTTCCTCAAAGGGAAGAGAGCCACCACTCATCCAAACGCGTTCGAGTATCTGCGCAGTTTCTGTTCGTCCGTGGTGGAAGAAAGGATAGTGGACGAGGGAGACGTTATTACTGCTGGGGGAGTCACTTCCTCCATAGATTTGGGGTTATATCTGTGTGACAGGTTGGCCGGTCCCGAGGCGAAAGAGCGAATTCGGCACCAGATAGATTACATGCATCCTGCGACCCGAAAGAGTTAGAATGCGTCTGCCTTGAGAACCCTGAAACCACGTTCGGATGACTGCGTGGGCTATCCACCCGGGTCTGGCTTCATTGAGAGATGTCTTGAAAATTCAGTCTATAAAGTTTAGAGCACACAGGTCGATACAGATATTAGAGGCAGACTAAGAGAATAATCGTAGGCGAGTCTGCTGAGAGCCGGAGACGACGAGCTCAGGATTTGAAGCAGTGGGCTCGTTGAATCTTCATGGTGCACAACGAGTTAATACGTGACGGCTCGGCGGCAAAATTGATGTGCAAGAAACTGCATAGGGGAAACCCGAATGCCTTGCTCCGCCGGAAAAGGTGAATTGGAGAATGAGAGCAGAAGTGACTTTCTCCTTCCCCTCGGGAAAGAGAACCGCGTCTTTGATAGGGAAACAAGGAGAGTTGATCTATCGCGTGGTTCGACTTCTATCAGAAAAGAAAAGGTAAAAGAGGCGGAAAGGAAAAAACAAAACCGCGAATACTATACTGAGGAGGTTTACAAAAAGATAGCAGACAGACTCATGGACCTTTTCGGTATCCGATAGTCAACAGGGTGTCGTTTGGGGTTAGGTGACGGTGATCTTCGTAAGCCTTGGGAAGGCTACCTCGACCTGAGAGTTTGACTTTCTTGCCGTTTTTGTGCTTTTTCAAAGAGCAGCAAACTGAAGAGTCTGTCCTGACTTTTTCGGTATTGTGTAAATTCTTTTGTGTAAAATTT